>Ga0116227_10001507_pt1 | contig 52032 bp, 41 predicted proteins | sample S1TSphgellanicum_FD_89693 | JGI IMG/M metagenome (GOLD analysis project Ga0116227, IMG submission 89693) | Host-associated microbial communities from peat moss isolated from Minnesota, USA - S1T2_Fb - Sphagnum magellanicum MG | ecosystem: Host-associated > Plants > Peat moss > Unclassified...
GTTATATAGAGGAGCGTGTTTTCGAAAATTTCCAAAACTTTCGGGAACCAAGGTTCAAAATGTCAGAACCGGGGTTTTGGGTTTTCTCATGTCTGGTAAGGGAGTAAATACCTGGACTGATAACCTGAGGGTACACACGGCTGATTTTAATACCCGCACAACGTCGATCGGGACCACTGCGCATTCGGGGTGGCTGGAGTGGCGTAGCCACGGGTGTCCGAAGGTCACGGGTACCACTAGTTTTGTATTAATGCATAATTTTTCAAATTATATTTTTTCATTGTTTTCTTAGTAGTAGAGGCAACATTAGGTAGCCTTTTCTTTTGGTGACACCACCCAATGTGAAAAAAGGATCACTTTCCATGATGTTATGCATGGATGCCTTTGCATCCATCGTCAAGGATGCGAGATTTCATGTTTTATGTGAACAAATTCATGTTTTTTCATCGCCTACCTTTTAATCTTTGCGTTGATAAGTTGACACTGTGGTTTTCAATGGATGGTGTTTGGATGTTGCTTGACGTCGTCATTGTTGACACCATTCAAACAAATTCGATTTTGCAAATAACTTTATCTCGTGGGGTTGCATTGACAATTTTGGTTCAGGCTAAAGATGACTTTTATTGATCAATACATAGCAAACATATCTTTCCTTCTAGCCATAAAGGTTGTTGGATGTTTGCATTAGCAAGTCGATAATTTGTTCATCAATGTGCTAACATGATGTGGAAAACAAAGGGCATTTTGATATCCTCCTTGGTCCCTTAGATGCATCAACATTGTGATAGATGTTTCTTTTTTGTTTGATGGATAACTAGGATTATGTGTGTTTAATGAAGTACATATGAAAAAAACAAACATTCCTACATTATAAAAACATTAATGGGCATGGATGTGCAACATTTGACCATGCATTCAATACCACCATTTGCCACATATATCTAATATTTTTGTATGTATATCCAACATTCGACAAATTTCAAAAAAATTCAAATTTGCATGAATGAAAAATAAAATATTATGAAAAAAGAAATGACTTTTTGAAAAAAAAAATCATTTTTATAGTGACAAATCTAACCCTAGGGTATGATACCTAGCAAGAATTTGTTGTAATTTCTATTAACTACCCATCATTGGTCAAAAGAGTTAGAACAAGTTGCATTTGTGGCATAAAACATTTAAATTCTAAAATAACTCCACATATTTTTGCAATGGGGATGTCGTTTCGAACAATCACACATAAAAGTGTTCCTAATATGCTAAACTTCTTTTCTTTTTAAATGAATTTGTTAACGTTTTTACAAGTGTCAAAAATGATTCAAATGGTTTTCCATAATTGCAAGTTGGATAAATGATTTGCAAGGGGTTGAAGAATAATAGGGCCTACAAATGAGAACCTTTACTAATGGTTGTTTAAATTATGAATATCCAATATGTTAAGTTCCTTCTATTTTCAAATTTTCTATTGATGTTGTCAATTATGGACAAGGTAATTAATGAAAGTGCTTAGGTAATGCATTTCAACTATTCACAATAACTAACATACCCAAGTTGGTTACAAACTAGCTAGTGTTTATGCAATGGGGGGGGCTACCTATTGGGATGGATAGCCCCCCTTTGCATTTATACACTACCCAACCTAGCGAATGTTTGGATGTCACAAGATGACATGATTAACATGAAACTATCATGCACCATTGTTCATCATTTTAATTTTCATTGCATCAATGTTAGACTTTTTGCAAGGACATAGTTATGATGCAAATGTTGGATATGAACTTTGTTGTATATTTCTTGTTGATTTGGACAAAGTTTTTGAGTGGTTTGTGGCAACAAAATTTTCATCAGTTTTTTATTACAATTTGAATTTGAGACATTGGTGTTATTGTGTCTTTTTTACAATATCTTGTATCAATAGAATGCCATCATTTGATATTCATTTTCATAGTGATGGTAAAAATGATCATGGTTGTAAAAAACAAGTGTAAAGGTTGGGATCTAAAGGATTTGCTTGAAGTAATCAAGTGCTTTTGAATTTTGGTGAGAACATTAATCATGGCAACATGTTAGTGCGTTCATTGGAAAATATTCATGGTTCAAAATTTCACTTTGGAATTTTAATTGTCAACATGTTCTCTTCGATACTATTGCTTTTCATGTTGCTTGCATCATTGATATACATGTTCTTAACGCTAAATATGCTACTTTTGTTGGTATAGTTGTTAATCAAATAATTATTGACGATTTTATTGGTTTTGATGCTCTTTGAAATTGGTGCCCGATCTTCCATTCCAACTTTTATATATACATATATATATTTCTTGTGCACCTTTTAATGTTGTGTTCCAATTGACATCATGGAGCCATGTCATACTTCCCATGTTGTTATGGTGGGTCTTAGGCCACCTCCATTGTTTTTGGCTTTACACAATGATGTTCTTGTTTTATCCATTCTTCATTATGCGCCTCCTCTTGTCCATGCACTTGGCATTGCGCTTTTTGTTGTCCATTCATCCCATGTTGAAACTATGACTCTTGCTTAAAACTTATGGTCTTGGTGGGATTGCTTTTCTTCCTACAATTTCTATAATTTGTAATGTGCTTAATGTGGTGTCAATGTCATTTTATTCATCGTCTATTGTACCTATGAGATATGGCGGTTCTAAAATTGTCATTCACAATGTTCATGAAATTGTGCCTTCAAAGCCAATTGAGTTTCATTACTTTGATGGTCCTAATTTCTTACCATTTGATTAAGGGGAGTGGGATAAAGTGAACAATAAGTCATTAAGAAACAATCAAAGGAATGAATAGTGATACCCACAATAGATTTGATGTTTGGCAAAGGTTATTTGGTATGTGTATTAATAAAAGAAGTGAAGAGGTACCATTACATGATATAAGACAAATGTCAAGTCAATTTTTTTCTAATGCTTTGTAAGGACAATGGTAGTGCATTATTAACTAATAGTTAACCCTCTATGTTATTCAATCACACATTGAAAAACAAACAAAAGGATAGAATTATTCATTTGTATGAATTACTCAAAAGAAATTTCATGTTCAACACCATTTGTTTTACAAGTTTACTTTTTGAGCCATGGAACAATTGATGAAGTTGAATCTTGAGGTTGACATGAACAAACCATGTCATAAAATTGAAATGTCAATTGTAGAAGAAGAAATGAAGATAGTTGTGCATCCTTTACATCAACAACTATGTTTGGACATGAAGTACACAAATGTTTTACTTATCTTTACTTTGTAATATTTTTTTACATAGAGACACAACTTATTACATAAGGTCTTTGTTTCTAATCTCACACTTGAAGTTGATCCTCAAGGTTTCCATAAACACATGTGAGTTTCATCTTATCTTCTAATTCAAATTGATTTTGTTTGATATTAGAATTGTGTTGAAGTTGATTTTTCTTTTTTATTTTCTTGCTTGATGTTTTCTTAAAATTTATGTGAATTACTATGAATGAACTGTAAAAACCACATGGCAACTATGAAAAAAGTTTCAAGTAGAACACTATAGACTTCAAAAGGTTTTGAAAGATTTGGATGTCATTAGGACTTTTGTCATATAAAATATGCTTCCTAAGTCTAGTGATGACCATCTTTCCATAATACTTTCACTAATATTAATGCTAGTTCATAATCACACATTCCAAAATAAATATGGTCACATTATTACTATATTTCAAATGTCATCTTTTCAAGTTTTGAGAATTATCATTGTCGAAATTACTAATAATCAAAACATTAACTCTATCAATAGATATGATTGAACCATTGAGCTGCCATATGATGAGTTTCATAAGCTTATTAGCTTTGAAATTCATTATTCAACTATATTAAAAAACCACCATTAAGACAATTTTTTTTCATGTTTTAAACAAGATGATGAGGTCAAATCACAATCAAACAAGAAGAGGAGTCAAAAATCATGTTGGATGATTGTGAAAATTATAACTTTGTGAATACATTTATGCGGTGTCACTTTAATATTATTTTAATCATGAAAAATTGTGTTAACTGACTAATATGAATGTTAATGGATTCAAATTTAAAAATAGTTTAATATTTAATTTAATATTAGGTTTTGGTTATAATAAAAAAAATTGAACTTGAACATCAACTATTCGAAACAAGGACAATTTTATAAAATATTAGTTAAGGATTTTTTTTATAAGATGATAATAAAATTGATCTTGATGAAAACCTAACACTCACAAAGTTTAAAAGATGTTGAATTTTAAAATTTTAAAATTCAAGCATGTTTTCAAATCTTAAATTTTCAAAAGTTGTTTACCACATGTAAATGGGGAATAATGTACACTACATATGAAACAAAGTTGTAACTTATAATATTAATAAAAAAACCTTAAAATAACTAGCATATTTTAATATGATCTAAAATTATAAACATTTTTCAAAACAAAATGTATATTTTAACATTTTAAAAAAATTCATATATATTCAACTATGATCAAAACACACCATGTGATGTATTAGTGCAAATTTAGGCAAATTTAATAATAAGTTACAAAATAATTCGTTAAAATTTTCCTTTATATGAAAAAATCAAAATAATTTCAAAAAGATATGTAGTCCTTGGGTCTTTTATCATTGTTTGTTTATTTGTTTGTTTGTTTGTGATTTGACTCAATGGTAACTTGTTGACTTGTATTTGTCTTCATGAATTTTCATCAATCTCTTAACAAAGTTCAAGCCAACTATTTTCACCTTGTGCAACTTGCTTCAAATCATGTTAATGAAACAAAAGTTGCAAATCTTGATCATGTTGAAGGGTCAAACATAAACTTTTGCCTAAACAAGGTGTTCAAGTTCTTATTCTTGCTATGAAAAACCATTTTGTTTATGTTATGGATAATTGTTTTGCTACACAACATCTTCCTCCTTGCATATAACAATATGTTGGTCTTTGTGTGGTTCAAGTTGTGATAATTGATAAATATTTCCTTCAAACTTTAATTCATTCCAATTTGGACAATGTTCAAAGTCACTTGAACATGTAGAACCTCTTGATGGTGCTATCGAAGATTGTAACAACATCAACAGGGAGGAATTCTTTCTAAGAACTTGTTCTTGGAGACCTCTCCTCTACATTTTCATGATTTGGTTCACAAAATTACAAAGTAAAAAATTGTGAATTTGGTAATGACACCAAGACATGCAAGTCTCCTAATGATTTTGATAATGTAAGATTTGTGATTATTGCTAATATTCATGAACAACTTTTTGTTAATCAAAATATTGCTAGTTCAAACAAGGCTATTGATTTTATACAAAATCTAAATTTTGAATGAATTGATGTGAGAGTTGTTCAATTTGTTCTTCCAACAACAATTGCAAGTGTAAATTTTCCTTTGAGATCTTTGTGTTCATCTAAAGGTACCTCCACACCTAGTGTTTAAGCCTTGGTGTTAGCTTTTGCACTAACACCCTAAACAAGATGCCCTACCAACTAGGAAGTTGTCCACACCTAACTTTTAGCGACACATACCATTATCATTTCATCATCGATGTTTGGAAGTGAGGCCACACTTACAAGAGGTAAATCATCTCTTTCTTTTGTTTGTTTATGTTTTTTTGACCTTTCAGGTGGTCATTGAGTTTTTTTTTTGGTTATTGTTCTTGCATGTTCTTTGTTGCATTCTTTTTGTGTTTTGCTCTCCTTTCTCTTTATTTTCAATCTTGCAAGTTTATTTTTTACATCTATTTTTTGTGTTTTTTTTGTTCTTGCAAGTTATTTGTGTGCATCTATTTTACTAATATTTCAAGATTCCAGTTTGTAGATTGACTTCATTGGCTCAAACATTTGATGTTACAAACATCATTAGCCAAAAGAAGTCGAAGTTGCAAAAGTCAAAGGTATGTCTTTTGAACCTCAGTATTGCAACTTCCAATTTAAAAAAATTTGAACCAACGTTTTTATTTCAAGTCTACGGTTTCAAAAGATTGGCAACTTTTTCCATTTTTTGGGCAAATTTTTTCAAATTTACACAATTTTTAAAATTTTTTTCCAATATTCTCCAATTCTTTTTGTCACCACTATGTGAAAATTCGCCCAAAAAAAAATTGTTAATCCAAAAATTTGTTAAATGAAATGAAATCTGATTTCACTTTGTTTTTGCAAGTGTGACTGTTATGGTGTTTATGATGGATCAATAGGAGTTGTCATTATTGGTTATTGGTTTTATTTTGTTGATTCAAGCTTTACAAGAGCTATTTCTGATGCCACAATCAAGTTCCCAATTGTTGTTTTCCATGTTTGAGTCGTTGTACAGAGACCATCAATTCAACTTTCAAGTCTTGCTGACATCTATTGCACTACATGATTATAGGATGTCATGTTGTTTATTGGGATTAAGTGATGAGCTTGGTCATTGGGTGAAACCACGATCAACTACATGGTTCAACCATTTTTTATTGACAGAATATGAAAATAATAGGTGGAGTGAACATTTTTGAATATCCAAATATACATTTATGGACATTTGCAATCAAATGAGGCCTTTAATTTCAAAGCATGATACTAGGTATAGAAAGGCAAGTCCTATTGAAATTCGCATTTCATGTGCAATGTATAAACTTGCACAAGGTGCAAATACCCTAACTTGTAATGAGTTGTTTGCCATTGGTTGATCCTTTGTCGCACTTGTGATTTGCAAAGTGGTCATGGTAATCAATTTAATTTTTAGAAAATTGATAACATGGCCAATGGGTGATAAAATGCAAGTTGTAATGTTCGATTTAAAAAATTGGTGTGGCATGCCTAACGTGATGGGTGCTATAGATGGCACACATATATCCATAGCAAAATCATTTGGTGTTTATTATAATGATTATTTCTTTCACAAGATAAGGGGGTACATTGTAGTTGCACAAGTGGTGTTTGATAACCAAACGAGTTCATGGATGTTTATGTGGGATTGCTTGGGAGTGTGAATGATTTTGGTGTTTTGAATAAGTCTAGGTTGTATCAATGTGCAATACATGGGGTTTTTTTTGACATGGCTATTGGGTAATAGGATGGAATCCCACTTTATTTGCTTAGAGATAAGGGGTACCCATTACTTTCGTGGCTTATGACACTACACAAAGAAAATGGGGAAGCTTATTTAGTTTTGGAATTGTTGTATTATCACAAACACAAGAGGGGTAGGTCAATTGTTCATTTGGCATATTGAAGCAAACTTTTAGAATGCTTCTAAAAAATACATAATTACACATGACTATTGTTCCTGATGTGTTTTCTGCATGCTACCTACTCCACAACTTGTTATTGGGGAGGAAAGAGGTGGATGTGGAAGAGCTCATGCAAATGATTCAAATTGAAATCATGCAAGATGTTCATGCATATAATTTCAATGGATTACATCATGGTGAGGAAAATGTTCACATTTAGGGTCGAAAGCTCTTTAGGGAACAAAACCATTGCAACTTGGAGATTTATCTTGCTACACATCATCATCAGTAATGTACAAAGTATTCAATCCTACCTTATTAGTGGAATTATTTCAATTCAAAAAAATTGGTCCCACACAAATGCAAATTTCTTTCAAGTACAAGATTGTCTAAAAATTTATTCATGTTCTTCTTACGATGCAATATCCTTGTTTAATGTTGGATTTGACATGTTGTAGGCTTGTTGTAGGTTTTGGTGGGGTGCATTACCATGTAGATATCTTTTGAAAGCCAAGGCCATGACTTTTGTAAGCCTTGTTATTGTTCAGACCATGCCCTACTAAATTTGGTTGATTTTTGTGTCTCAAAATTTAAAATATTCCAACTGCGTTTATAAAATATCATCTTGTGTTGGGGCTTGTTTATTTTCAATTTGAATATTGACCTCATGGATATGATTGATGGAGTTAATTAGTGCTGCATTAACTTTCTCAATTGTTTCAATGAAACTTTTGTGGGTTGTATTTGATTTTCGTTTGACCCCTTTGTTCCCAACATTGTGATGGGATTGAACAAAGGCATTGTTTGTAACTAATTGTGTGTTTTTGTTTGCAGCTAGTAGTGCTTTCGTTTGCAACTAACTGTGCTTTTATTTGTAGCTAGTTGTGTATTTTTTGTTGTGCATTGTGGTAAAGGAATATGCCCAATTCTTCTTGGAGAGTGCAATGGTTGTATAGTTCATTCTGCTATTGGATTTGATGTAGGTGGTTCTTTTTTTACATTTGGAGTGTTTGCAATTGGACTTGGAAATTTGAGTTGAACTATAGGGCTTTGTTAACCTCTAGCTATCATAGTGGTCTTGAGTCTGGTTGGGGGAGAAACAAAATTTCTTGGTGTGCTATGCCCAACAGTGTGGAGATTGGATGGAATTGCCCAACTATTCCCTTCTTCCAATGTTTTTGCATAATGTAATATTAGATCACGGGCTGCAAAGGGTGATGCATATTTTTCTAGGGCCTCTTCATAATTAAGTTCTTCATTAGACCCCAAATTTTCAGATGGTGAAAAATCATGAAAAAATATCGCACGGTAGATATCATCAAAATTCATGAAATCTCTTAAATGCAGGGGGTTGAAGCAAGTTTTACTATTCATGAAGATGTCAATGAGCTCAAAACACACTCTATTAAAGTTTTTCAACAATCCTTGCAAAACCTTATCTTCTACAGACACGTCCCGGTATTATTCATTGTGGCATGTAATATTTTGGTAGTCATGTATTTTCTTGTAATCTCCATACAAAGACTCCCATCTATCTTTGCTAGTCCATTGCGGTGATGATGAGAATGAAAATTGGCCGTTACTACCAAAAAAATATGCTTCCATTTTGTGATTGTTGTCTCCATATTGTCTCTTGAGTCAACGTCAACTTCCAAGCTTGTTTCATCCTTAGCTTTCTTTGTATTTATAAGTGCTAGGACTTTTGAATTCATCCAATTGCCTTGTATGGGCTTTCTTGTTTTGATTTTTACGCAATCCAAGTCTATAGCTTTTTGCTTCCCTTTACTTTTCCAAGTTGCACATGATGTTTTGCCGCTATTTTCAATCAAGATTTTAATGTTTGCAAAGGAGTATCACATTCTTTCATTACCTCAAACATTTCAATTATTGATTTCAATACAAAATTTCATTGATTGTTTGTTTTTTCTTAGTTCTTTCATTTTATTGTTCGGTTTATGATTCTTGTAGGAAAATGGGCATTGGATTTTGATTGTACTTATAGGAGTGCCACTTGTTGCACTTGTTGTTGTCGCCATTTGGTGAAGGTGATTGTGGCCAGTGTTCAGTTCTTCACCAAATGTTCACATCTTGGTTGTTGCTGATGACACTCATTGACCATTCTTGAATGTCAATTGTTCAATTTTGACTATCCACATGGTAATCTTGATAAAAAAAAAGTGCTAGACATTGTCTTTCATTTGCAATACAACAACAATTCCTAAAGATGGAGCTCTGCAAACTTGCATGTAGAGCATAGATTATAGTTCAACCTTTTGTTGTAGTGGACAATTGAATAACAACAGAACAACATGTTGTAGCAATAGAGTTGCAATAGAGAAGCAAGGAAAAATCTTGTGCATAGATCTTTTGTGCTTAGAGCTTGTTGTAGAAAGTGCAATGGAGCTTGCTAGAAGGGGAGGAAATAGAAAGCAAGCAAAAGTTTGGAAAGAGAGGGAAGCACTAGCTAACATTGAGTTAATCACCCATACTTTGAAGTTTTACATAACATCAATATATATATTTTGAAATGTTCATATTTTGAAGATTTCAATGTTATCAAACATTGGCCCTTAACCCTAAGATAACACTAATTCCATGTCATATGCCAATTGGAACTTAAGTTATGTAGGATGTTATATGTGAATTGTCACCTTATTTTAACATTGTACACATTGAACTAGCATTGGTGCAAACACCAAGTGTGGCTAGACTTTAAACATTATTTTTATATTTCATATACGAGCATTTTTTTTTCATATTCATCCTTCATAGCCCTTGTATTGGTTGGTAATTCATTTGTAATCCCTAAAAAATTAAAATTTAATCATGACACCATATTTACAATTTAAAGATGCTAATTTAATCATTTCATCCATGGAGGCACTTGTTTTTCATATTCATTCATTGTACCCCTCGTCTTCAAAGATGAATCATCCAAATAGCCAATGGGAAAGCAGCTTAGGTAGGTGTGAAAGGGGTACCAAGTTACAAAACTATCAAGTATGGACAAATGGAAAGGGGTACCAAGTTGCAAACTATCAAGTATGTACAAGTGTGTTGTAGGTGGTGAGTAGGCAATTAACATGTCCACAAGTGATGGTGGACTATTCAATCAGTAACCTATCAACTATTCATGATCACCAATGCACTTAAGCTAGTTACAGAACATAAACATTCCTTGTGAAAATCAAGATGCCATCTTTTTATTCATGTAGAAGCCATTACAAAATCTTCAATTGCAGGGAATTGTTGCTTGGATGAAGATTTAAAGCCAATGGAAGGGTCAGTAAGTCAGCATACCTCCTTATAAAATATGTGGTTTTATACATAAAACTTGACAACTTTCCAAAATGTTCCTCCTGTTCTGCCAGTGAGGTTGCAAGGAAGAGATGCTCCTGTAGTTCCAATCACATTCAATACAAAGACTTCAGAGAAACCAATATGGAAAATTGTTGTGCACAAAGAGATTTCAAAACTTCCTGGACATACAAGTTGCCTGGGATTCCAATTTCACAAACACTCACAAACATCATGTTCAGCTCAAGACAACAGAAAGGAACTATGAGCTAGATGGTGAATCCACAAATGCTTTAATTGAGAAGCTGAAAACTGATATCTGGATTTTATACTTCAAGTACTCCTTGATGTAACATTATGGAAGCCAAAACCCCATAGCCCTGGTGTCCTTCCACTTGAAAAAGCTGGCTCTCCATCCCCTTGCAGGCTAATGTGCATGAATCCTATCTTCAGTGAACTTTTCATGAAGCCTTACAAGTTGTAGGAGGTTATTGGTGAGGATCTCACAATCCTCAGGATTGTTGATCAGCAGAAAGAAATAATGCAGATGTGGTCGTAAGACTTCCATGCAGATGAACAAGCATCCAGATGTCAAAGAAGGCTTGCTGGTGGGCTGGCATACCATTTGGTTCCTTCCCATATTTTGGCTCCATTCTGGTGGCTCCATATTCTATCCAGAATCTGTGCACTTGCTTTGAGCATTTGCGACATAAAAGGCTGTTACAACCTAGGTAAGCACATCTGTCTAAGAACTCAAAACACATTCACCCACATGAAGAATCCCATTGAAAGCCATTAAGAACAGTAACGTAGCCTAGATCCAAGGTGGTAAGAGCAACTAGATCAGCAGGCTTCACACTAATGTTTTCTGGGCTCAAACTCATGATTCACTTTCATAACATAACTTACAGGCAGAAGTGCAAAGAAACAAGAGAAAACTCTGGGAAACAATACAAATACTCACTCTAGACCAATCTTAGCCTTGAAAGTAAAATACTGCCAGAAGTCCTTTCTGGCATTACAGCAGAAAGTGACGAATGATATTAACATCCACAAAGGAAACAAAAATGGCCAACAACTTACAGAGGTGTTACCTCTAGGCCCACAGAAAAGCTTGCACTGAACATCCTTGCCTTCTATAGAGCTCTAAACACAACTACTGCATCTGATGCAAACAACACATGCTGTTTGGAGGATGAGGCCATAGGTACGGTACTCTACAGTTGCTCTGCTTTTCTGTGACTCCAAACCTGCTTTATCAAAACCAAGGATACATCTAGCATTTTTTCTTCCTTTCAAGTGAGTGGTGTTAGTCCCACAACACCTGCACATAAAGCAATTGAAACCATCAGTCAAGGGTATGTATGAAGGGTGCACATAACATATAACAATGTGCTGATGCACACCTGTTCAAAACAATGTGTGTACCGAATTTCAGTCAGTACACACAATGTAAACACTCAGCGACAAATATTTTGGCAGAAGTTGCGAGCAGTTTCACAACAATAATGCTTATGAATGGATGTTATGAACATAAATCATTTAACAAACCCCATATCACATCATGTTCCTGAGGCAACAAAAATCCCAGTGAAAGCTCCAAATATGGCACCCAAGCCTTACCGCAGGCAAGCCGGCCTCCTGCATTTCCAGTTGTTGAGCTGAGTTCATGCCCACCTGAAACTCATTCACATAACCCATGATCAGGAGCTGACAAGATCTAAGAGTCATTGATGATATCTTCTAAAAACTTCTGAAGTTCCTTCACCCCAAATTTACATTCAGCCTTGATTCCTAGATTCTCTCATTGGGTTGTTGCAGCTGCCAGAATAAGCAAACCATTGCACTTTATTGTCATAAATCAAACAAAAGTGAAGACAGTAGTCTTCAACACAGCATCAAAATTACCTTTGCCAAGGTCATCCTCAAGCTCATGGACTACAATTGCCCTTCCAACAACTGACAAAGGGCCCCCCAAGGGTATCTGCAAAAAAAGAAAATGATGACAAATCACAACATGGAGGAATGTCAGGCAGATTGGATGTAGTAGGAGAGACCAGCCTTAGAAATGACTTCTTCAGGCAATAACATGATTGCAAATGATAAACAAATACATAGACACAACTATATTGGGACTTAGAATTCCAGTTTACAACCATAGTAGTTCCCTAACAGCCAAGACCATTTGATCATTACTATGATACATCATCAAGAAGCTCACAAAAGATAAATCCAACTGAAGCTTCAACGGAGCAATTGATACTCACCTGGGTATCAGTGATGGTCGCCTCTGCAACACCTGAAAAGAATTGAACAAACCAAACGTGGGTTTAACAATGCCAAAAGAACGTAAACATGCTACTCAATCAGCTGAACTCCCAACCATCAGCTGTTGTTCCAAGAAGAACAACACAAAAAGATTGTGTGTGCCTACCATCAGGCCCAGCCACAATGTTGCCGAGGTCTCCTGCATGACGGACTTCATCCTCTGGGGCACCATGTGTCTTTCCATCGGGGTTGAAATGAGGACCTGCTCAGCCCAACCATAACATAACTTTCCCTTGGCATTGAGCTCAACATACATGGAGCACAAACTGAATCAAACCCAACCTCACAGCAGAAAGTTTGTAAGAATGTTGCCAACATAAACAAAGATGAAGCACAACAATGAAAGGCAAGCTGTTCATACCAGTTGAAATGCAACCATTGGTTGTATCACCAAATTCGTGCTGCAAAGACAAGGTGAATATGTTTAGGACTCATACAAGTGTCTTGACTCCTCTCTACTTGAGAACCTCAACAACATAGTCTCAAACCTGAAAATCTAAGGATTTCTCTCCATAGTGAGATTGATCAAGAAACTAAACTCAACTGCCCCCTCTACAATGGTTTTGTGCCCTTATTCCAGGAACCCAACACTACACGGATGCATATTTTCAAAATTGAAGAAGGCATCCTATTTTGCTCTCTGAGACCTGTGCAATATCTGCTTAGAATCTACAAGGTCTAGTGAATCTTTCAGGCTACTGATAATGTGGTTAAATGTATAAATTTGGAAACCATGATGGTTGTCACCATCACTGGAAAATAAGAGATCTCTGGTGCTCTACCAACAGAAGAAGCAAGTCATGTTGGTCTTTTGAATATTCTCCAATTTAAGCTTCTACATGATATTTGTTCTATATCTTGAGAGAGGCTGAACCCATCCCCAATCATCTGCAACTCTTAAAGCCACATGAATAAGTATGTTGCAAAACTTTGAGAACAGGATGTGGCAAGCAATGAGGAGCTGTTTACAAGATGAAATCCATGCTTGCCAGGTGTAAGACCAGTGATCTTGACCGTCACAGTAGTAGGACCTGCACAACCAACAGCATGACTCCAGGTGACCATGTTTACTTTTCCATTCAACAAAATCATGGAAGAGAGAAGGACTTCACTGTCATGACAAGCTCATTGGCAACTAAGTTCCCCCTTTCAGGAAGGCTGTAAATCAAGAGCTTTTCAGTGATGCAATGCTTATTAGGTTCACAGATTCTCTTCTTCTTTGACACTCAAAATCTGTATTGCTGGTCATGTCATTTGTAAGAAGATTGTTGTGCTAGGCCCTGTATGCGATGTGTCTGTCATTGAAATAGTGAAGGATCGCATAACCCATGCACTTGTCTGGAGTCTCTCGACGCTTCCTAGTCCAAGTACTTACGAACAAAGAGACCAAACTAGGGAGGACAACAGGTTCAAAATTTCTAGCATGATATGCAAGCACAGGAACGAGCTGTCATCTATAAGCTATCTACATAGAGACTCGGCAGTAGAACGTGTACATGTCCTCTAGACAGCATAAGAAAGGAATCCGCTTAAGCATCAGCCTGCGATCTAGGAACCGAAAGAAAAGACCAAGGAGATTCCCTAATTCCTTGGCTACAGTAGGAAAAAAAAAATTGTAAAAATTTTCGGCTCCATCACAAGATCTCTCCATTTCCTCTCCAAATCGCAATGCAAGCTTAAACAGAGTTCCAAACTGCAAGCTAACTGGGGAAAACAAATGAAAAACTTCGATAGCACGAGGCTCCGTCCAACGACAAATGCACAAAAGCTTTCACCAACAGACACAAATGCCAAGCATCGACCTCAGGGTTATAACAAGAGCTTCATGATCAACCGTAGTAGAAACAAATCCGAAAATTTCTTATGAAACAAAAAGGAGCAATATTAATCAGAAATAATCATACCGTCGTCTTCCTGGAAAAGCTGGACAACTCCTTCGACGGCAGAGTTACCCTTGAGCACGGCAACGGCCTTTTTAGTCACCGCCAAAACAGTAAGCGGCCGCTTGACGCCACTCACAGACGCCAGAAACGGAGCATTACTTACGCGCACCGTAATACCACTGAAACTGGATTGCAAAACAGCCAAAGAAGGTGTTGCCATAGACGGAAGCGAAAGCGCCGACAATGAAAGTGCGTGTGCGGCCATCGCTGCAACGAGAGCTTGCATTCGCCCCTTGTTCTTTCCTTCTCTCTCTTCTTCTTCTTCTCCGTCTTCTTCGTTCGCTGCTTTGCTTTGTGGCAACAAGAAGAAGAAGAAGAACAGAGAAGCTTCCCTTGCGGGAATGGCGAGCATATAAGAGTGCCACGTTCAGCGTGATAAGATATAAAATTCACAAACATGATTGGTGGAAAGTATTGTCCACCAATCATAATAAAGCCTGGGTTCCAACTTTTTTTTTAACACTGGTCCCTATTTTGTCAGAAATTGTTTGGGACTCTCCTTTTGCATGCAATGTCATTTATTCCCCCCTTTTAATTTTATTAATAAAATCGAATAAGAATAAATCTAAGTTGGGTAAACATGCCCTCCACTGAACACAAGCCTGGTGATCCAACATTTCTGAATCTTTATGATTTAAAAAATAAAATAAAAATTGGCTTGTTTTGTGTTATGTAAAGAGATATTAGAGTGCCACTCGGAGACAAAGGAGCAACATTAAAAATAAAATAAAATACAAAAACATTTTGAAATCACATACTTTTTTTAATAAATAAATGACTCATTTATTTATAAAATTCACATTTCCCTTGTTTCATATTGACTTGGAGTGATTCATCAAATTATGAATGTGCCAAGTTAAACTTTACATTACTCTCCAAGCTCCAAAGGCAAAGGGACAACAGCAAAACAAAAAAAGAAAAAGAAAAAAAACATGAATTTTTTTTTTTACATCTTATATTGTTTTTTAGGTCGATAAGTAAATATTGACCTATTTTTTATAATCATATTTTTCTCATTGTTTACTTGTTTTGAGTGATCTAAAGGCAAACATTGACATCACCTATTTTGATAACCATATTTTTCTCATTTTTTATTTGATTTGAGTGATGTAAAGGATTGTGAGTGCATCAAGCTAAGCCTTTTAAAAAAAAATCCTTTTAAAGAGTAAACGAAGAATGTCTTAAGATTGGAAGCTCTCTTAGAATTTAATTGTTTGCTCACTGGCTTGCCTAATAATATAATCTTTGTTTGGATGAATGGAATGATCACTGTTCCCCCCCCCCCCTCGCAAACCTCATAAAAGTCCCTTATAACACTCAAAGACCATTTATGTCTTTCCATCTGGACCGGTAATAGTCACTGTCCAAATCCATAGTAGAAAAAAGGTTTTGAAGGGGTTTAAAATGACCACTGCAAAATCGCCATAAATTTATAAATAACGCCTGCAAACATCCCTTTTCATTAAATCCTGCTATAAATCGCCATAAATAGCAGGATTTAATGAAAAGGGATGTTTGCAGGCGTGCGATGAAGATGCTCTTATCTTATCAGCTTAGCTCGTCGGCTTTTGTCAATTGCATAAAGTGTAGGGTGGCATTTGAGGCACCGTTCCCCCGAATAAGTGCCCGCTGGAGGGTGTTACCTGACGAAAGCAGTGGCAAAATATTATTGTTTTCATTTTGTTCCAAATTTTTAAGAATAAAATAAAATAATTAATATAAAAAATTTATACCCCTATGTGGGGTGTTCAAAAAAATGAAACACCCAAACCTACTTGATAATGTGGCCTCTAGATATACTTGAATTTATTTTCCGGTGTTGTTAGGACACAAAATCCATGTAACACATTTGAACCAGTGTTGGTTGGGTATCAGATTTGTTGATACTCATCGGATCCAATTTTCACAAAATAGTTCACAAAAGGTTTCAGTTCTCGCTTTTTAATTTTTAAAAAAAACATTCATACACTGGGTCAGGGTGTCAATATTTCAAAAAACTGGTTCTCACAATGCCAATTCTCATAAATTTGAGAACAATTGATTCTCATTTGGCTATCCTCACAAACCAGTTATTAGTTTTTTAAAAAATAAAAATAAAATAAAATGCATTTTATTTTATTTTATTTAAATTAAAAATGACAAGTACCAATAATTTATTTATACAAATTTCGTACTTCAATAGCTTCATCCTTTTCAAAGTCACCTTCAAATTTTTCTAACTCTTATTTTAAATGTATATCCTTCTAAAGTTAAATGGAGATTTAAATCTTGTTCTAGGATCATTAGGCTAATTTTGGTGAACACAAATATTTATACAATTTTTGTACTTCAACAATTTCGTCCTTTTCAAAGTCATTTTCAAATTTTCTAACTTCTATTTCAAATTTATATCCTTATGAAGTTAGATGAAGATTTACATCTTGTTCTAGGATCATAAGGCTAATTTTTATGAACACAAATATTAACTTTTCTAAATTTTTTATGAACCAATCTTTGGCCCACCATAACAAGAGATGTTATTTATAAACTTTTCTATTTTCATATTTTGTTAGGAATGATAAAAGAGAATCCAACACACCACAAATCTCCCATATAATGTTAAAAGCAATCAAAATCAAATCATCAACAACAATATGTAAAATTAAACACTTATTCAAGTTAAACAAAAAAAAAAAAAAACAACTTTGGTCAAAATGACCAATGGCTTCAATCAACTATTACATATAATCAAATTGGACAAAACAAAATGACATTCTTAATCAAGATGGACAATGATGTTCCAGGCAAATGAGACGTCCTATATTACCTAATTGGTTAAGATAATTCTTAATTAAACTACGCAACAACCTAGGCTTACTTACATACCTATCCACCTATCATTTTACAAACCTACCTCCTACTTCCCACCTACCATCCTACATACCTACCTACTTACCTCTTACTTTTCACCTACCATCGTACATACCTACCTATTTATCTTTTACTTCCCACCTATCATTTTATATCTTTACATATCCACCTATCTCTTACTTCCCACCTACCATCATACAACCTTACCTACTTCCCACCTACCATCCTACATCTTTACATACTCACCTACCTCCTACTTCCTTACATATTCACCTACTTTTTATTTCTCAATTGTCATTCGATATCCTACCTATTTACCCACTTACCTACGTAGCAACCTATTTCCTATGGACTATAAACTAGGTACTTATTCACTTTTCTATCTACCAAACATAATGCAACCTACCTACTAATTACCCAACTTTCTTATTTACCTATGTAACTAATGGTATGAAATAAAGAAATGAAATAAAAAATTTGACAAGTTTTGTCAACTTTGAAAGGTGTAGTCCATTAATAAGAATTTGATTTATCATTTGGGATAAACAAGTTTAAATCGACTTGTCCATATTGATAGGATGGTCTTTTTGATGCATGTTCAAATGGGTCCTTCTTGACTAGATTCTCTAATCAAAATAACTTGTTTTTTTAATAATTAGTGAATCCTAAGGGAGGAATAGATAATAGTAGGGCAAAACGTAAAAGAGGGAGCATGTAATAGCAAGGTGAAGCGCAAAAGAACAAATAAGCAGCAACAAGACAAAACATGAAGGAATGAATGGGCAACAACAAGGTGAAATAAAAACAAAGGAACATGTAGCAATAAGGTGAAACGCAACGGACAAAATCAACAAAAACAAGGTGAAACTTGTAGCAATAAGGTGAAACACAAGGATGAAATCAACAAAAACAAGGTGAAACTTGAAAGACAAAATATTTAGTAGTAAGGCAAAGCACAAGGGACAAAACATGCAACAAGGCAAAAAAAACAAGAAAAAGAATAGGCAATAGCAGGGCAAAATGAAAAAACACAAAATATGAAGAAGCAATGTGAAACAATGACAAGGAAAGGAAGGAAAGAAAGAAGGGAAGGAAGGATGAAAGATTTAAAAAAATGAAGGAAAGGAAAGAATTAAAAACAAGTTTTAGAGCAAGAAAGAGGACGGGGAGAAAAATATAAAACAAACAAAATGAATAATGAACAAAAAGAAATTTGAAAACTTGCAACATAAAGAAAAAACTAATGCAAGAGGAAGAGAAAATGACTCAATTTACTTTTTATTCAAGCATTTAGGGTTTAGGAAGAAAAGCCATCTCTTGGAAAGTGGCACCCCTTCTACATCTAACCCTAAGCCCTAATTTTGACCGATAACCTAAGATACCCAACATCTTGAGAACTTGACCTGGGTAAAAGGTTTTACCTCGCCCAGGTCTAAATATTTAAAAAGAATATTCTTGATCCAATTTTCATTCGACTATCGGGGTTTCAGTCAAGGTATCATTGAAAGCGATATTTTGAAAGTGTCGTATAGAGATACCTGGATGAGATTTGAGGGTATTTTTGATACCCGCCCAACACTAGTTTGAATGGATATAGAGTACCAGAGTGGTTGGGGATTGGCTGATCCCAGCTCGTAGCTTTTAGTTGGCATTGCCTTGCCATTTAAAAATGTACCAAAAGGTTTTGGGGCTCATTTTGCGGTTCGAACCTTGAACCTCCATAGTGGCCCTATTTTGCCAATTAAGAAATTCTTAGTGTAGTTTGGAGGTACACTTACAACACAGAAGATCCCACGAGGCATTTACGGAACATGATAATTTTCAGAAAATGCCTATGGGCATTTTGATTTCCAACATGCCTTGCATTGTTTCTTTATTATTTTTTCACGGGATTTAAAAAAAAGAAAAGAAGACATCGATTTTTATGTCATGTAATGCTTGAGGTCATGAGCATTACAGTAATAAGGGCCATGGCCATGGACAATACCGGAATTGGGCACACCTACCTTGGCTCTGCCCCGCATGAGCCCTTATTCTGGTAACGCCAATGCCCTTCGCCACTACTATACACTATGTTTAATAAAGCAAAAATAATTAAAAAAGAAAAAGAAAAGCTAATAAAACTGCAATTGGCCAAATATAGATATCCGTAACTGGATAGATAGATACCCGCCAGTTTAGATAAATTATAGACAGACGTAGAATTTGACCTGTTGGTGATTTGAACCCGCAACCGTTTGCAAAGTAAACATGAGTCCTAGCCAGTAGGCTAGGTAGGTGGTCCCTACTACACGTCTAATTAGGTATTATCGTATAAAATATACTGTGTATTGTACTATTTTTTAGAATACGTATTCGTCCGCGTCGCTCCCCGTGTAGAGAGAATGGGCTTTGGATACAGTCTCTACGGTGTTTTTAGGGTTTGGTGCTTATTTAGGGTTTGGGATTTGAGCATCCCGTGTTCTGTGATGTGCGAATGCTCCTTTTCTCTGTTGTTGTCAGATTTGGTATTTTGGAGACTTGGTCGGATCTTTGGACTCTTGATTCTCAGATTGATTGTTGTTTTCATGTTAGTATATATTGCTTGGCTTTGCGCGGATGGATGCGAGTAAAGATCGGCTGGTTCGCAACATCACAATTGCGGCAACAGCCTTGTGTGCGGCACTCCTTCTCACCACGGATTACGGCCCTCAACCTCATGCGTTCACACCAGTATTTGCCACTCTTCTCTGTGTGTCTGTGGAATATTCTGGCACATCTTTTTCCCTCTGGAATTGCGTTCCTCGATTTGCAGAGTCTCTACCAGTGTCTGGTGTTTTGTGGGGTTGTTTTCAGGATTACCTGCTGATTCGGGGGTTGCTGGATTCTCTCTCTCTCTGTCTCTCTCTGTGGAGTATTCTGGCTGATCTTTTTGCCTTCTGGATTTGTATTTCTCGATTGGAGTCTCTACCCGTGTCTGGTGTTTTGTGGAGCTTTTTTTAGGGTTACCTGCTGAATCGGGGGTTAACTGGATTCTTGGGGATGGTAACCAGGTGCAAAAGTCAATCAAAGCTGCAAAGGACTGGTTTTGGACACCGAGTAAGAAAGAGCAGGAGGAGCTGGAGAGGCGGTTGCCAATCAAGCAAACTGGCATTTCGGACCAGAAATAGGAAGAGCTTAACTTCAGCCTGACCAGCAAAGGTTTTTGACATGGTGACATTTTGCTACTTTGAGGCCCGTACATTGTGAAAGTTTGCAGATGAGCAGAGCCAGGGGCATACTGTTTCTTTCAAGACCCGAAATTTCTAAGTATGCTCATGTTTTTCTCTTGTGATTCTGGAAGCAAGCTCAGAAGCAATTTAGGAAAGATGTAGGTAGGTCTGTGCCTGACAGCTCTCTGAAATCCATTATTGCCATGCCCAAAATAGCAAGGATTGCTTCAGTTTTTCCTCTAAACTCAGGCCTTTTTGAAATGTATCTATTATATACACCAGCTCAATTTTCATCTCAAGAATTGTGAACAGCACAAAATAATGTTCAGAGCATTATTGTGGTTGCACAAAACTACTCTAGTAATAGTTGCAACTCATGATGCTTTGGGTGGAGAAGAGGCACAGAGAGTGAGATGTGAATGCACTTTTCCATTAGGAGGCATCAATTTAGTGCGGTGTTTAGTGAATCCGCAAGTGTATGCAAACATTTGAAAAGTGTTTACATTGTTCCATGTGGATGTCATAGTTTTATTTGGCTTGTATCCTGTCTGTTTTGCTGCTTGTACTCTTGCAGAACATGTGTTTTTGTCTATTCAGTGCCTGGAGTTGCCATTCTACTTCCGCTGATATTCTTCAGTAATTGCAAAGAACTGTCCATGAAAACTTGGTCTCAGATGACTACTTGTATCACATAAGCCTGGCTGATTTTTCCAAATCCATTTTCTGCATAGCTATGACGTGCATGTTATGGGCCAGAAGGTGGTGACTTCTAGGCTGCCTCAGATGAATTCGAATTGGTATCCTTGTCAGTGTTTTTTTTCCCTTGTAGTTCTGTTGATCACTCTTTGTAAGTTGAAGAATTCCTAAGTACTGGAAAGTACTGAGTCTTTGCAGCACAATGTACATTTCATGAAGTCATTTTGATCACAAAAATGTTTGTAACTTTCATGATGACAGAAACTTGGCAATGTACAGTTGCATCATTGAAGCTAGCTTTCTGACAGTCCACCCTCTTGGCTTTCAGGGTAGAAGTTTTTGATTTGGGACTTTCAATTGGGAGACAGGAAAAGTTAGAGATGTGTAAATGGAAATAACTACAACACATTCCCACAAGTCAACAACAGGCACTGAAGTGACTCATGCTGCATTGTATGGAGTTGGAGAGATGGAAGGTCAAGTGTGCAATGCAGAATACTAAATTATTGAAAAATACTAATCCAGTTGATACCCATGTTTCATAAACTTGACAGAATAGTTAACCATTGAAATGAATGGGGTGCAGAACCCTCAATCTGCATGTCTGAAATTTCATTACTTCTAGGATAAATCTCAAGATAATTCACATGATTGCCAGAGTGCCATGTTGATAGTTCAAAGATAAGGTACTGAGAGCTGAATAAAGTGCCCAGAGTTTGGCTAAGATGGATTTTCAGGAATCCCTTTTCCTAACAGCTCAATTCAGGAATAATTCAACAATGCTTATGTGCAAGGGGTCTGAGAATGAAGCAACCTTCTCCCTCATTATGTGTCTCTAAAGAGCTGGATGGATCCATCTTTTGTATACAGCACCAGCTTGGCTGTTTCAACTTCACTTTTTGAAGGGAGATTCCAGTTCCTCCAGCTCCTCCAGTGTGGGATAATCTATATACCCAATAGTCCTATCACTGGTGTAGAATGAACCTCGGTCATATTTATTCAATGGTGCATCCAACTCAAATCGCTTGGGTAAATCAGGATTACACAAAAAGAGGCGCCCAAAGGCAATAAGATCTGCTCTGCCAGACTCGATTGCTGAATTCCCAACTTCTCTTGTATACCCACCTGCTGCTATGAAGGTGCCCTTGAAGGCCTTACGAAATGCTTCCAGGCTTAGTTTTGTCTGTAGAAACCCTGAGATAGATGGGCCTCGATTCTCAATGTAACTTGCATACAGTATGTTGCATTCATTCACTGCCTTTGCCATCCGTAATCCAAGCTCAGCCTGATCACAATTTTGGTCCTCAATATAACTGCTATAAGGAGAAATCCGAAACCCAACACGGTCACCACCGATTTCTTCTGCAACTGCCTGCAGTATATCCATGGCTCCCCTGCAGTAATGAACAATAAAATGTCAGAAGACAGAGATCTGCCTAGAACAAACATGAGGAAGCAAACTCACCGTCTGTTGTAACATTGAGGTGCTAGAAACTTGCTCTTAAAGCTCAGTCATGCAGAATAGTTTCATGTCCATGAGAACAACTAAACAGAGAGATGGGGCTGGAAACACCTGCACTGGTTGTGCTCAGCTTGAGTTTGGATGCCCATGTCATTACGATCTCTTATGAGGTCATGACCTAGCAAATGCCCATGAGCTCCATGGATCTCTACTCCATCAAATCCTGCAAAATTCTAACATACATTGGTGAGATTGCAGAGAAAACTCCAGAACTCTATGAAGAGTTTCTGTCACATTTCTGGAAGCAAGAGGCAGAATCAGGCATGATGTTGTCAGCTAGCACTCAAATTCCAAGATACTCAAGTCCCAAGATGATTGACCCAATGCACCATTCAATGGAGGAAAAAATCAGATTTGGGAGTGGCCTGCGAGATGACTGCCACGCTTGCTGGCCTTGCAATATAAAGAAAGTGTCATTCACCACCACTCACCTGCTGAAATTGCATTGCGAGCAGCAATACGAAATTTCTCCACCAAGTTCAAATCCACACTCTCTGCAGCAGTTGAAGTGTGTCCATAAAATGCAAAATAGTTAATATGCTACTGTGTGTCCACATTGCTCATCTTTCAAACCCTTCAGACATCAGTAACATCTTTCACAACATCCAGCAAGATGTGAGAGTGCTTTTCTAGTGACCCCAACTCAAAACTATCATTTGCCATACTTTCTGGTTACTGCTCAGTGCAGAGAGGAGAAGTACCAGATTGTGATATCCTTTCAGAGTGCCAAATTTGGCAGAAAAACACTGCCCCCTTCTCATGCACAGCCTTGACAACTGCCTTCCAACCCTCAACCTGTTCAGGTGTGAAAATACCTGGTGTGTTTGGATATCTGCATATTAGGAGACAATCATCATAAAGACATATGACCCAGAATGCCAAAAATCTCCTGCAACACAAAGCTACAAGATATCCTGCAGCTTGGGAAATGTTCTTCCCAACCAGTAGTTTGACACCAGTAATTTAATATGCACAAAGAAGTCAAACAACATGAAGGCAATACTCTGAGAGAAATAAAAAAGACATACTCTGATATGGCAGGCATGACATGGGCCGCCTCACTAATGAGCAGGCCCTGTTTAGTGGAACGCTGAGCATAGTACACAGCTGTCTCAGGTAGAGGTACACCTCCTGGAGCCCGACACCTTGTTAATGGTGCATGTACAATCCTGCAAGCTTCCCCCAGATGAAGTTCTTATTTTCAGATCATTACAAAGGTTACCTTCACAGTGACTGATTTCACATATGCCAAAGTACTGGGCACTCTTCATCAATCCAACAGGAAGCTTTCCAATCCCTTGGGCACAAAAATTTGCATTCAAATTTCTTCCCAATTTCATAGCACTACAAAACCTTCTTCTCTTCAGTGACCAACTTGGAACTTTGGGCCTGATATGCTGCAGAAGTTGCTCTTCATTACCTTGACTTGAATAACATGAAGACACTCATCATTAATATGCTGAAATTGTCATCACATTGGTGAAATTTCACAAAGAACATCCAAAATGGAAAAACCTTAGAAAAGGAATGTCACTCACCCTGACAAGCATAACACACGCACACACACACGCACGCACTCTCTCTCTCTCTCTCTCTCTCGCACGCACGCGCGCGCGCGCACATACACACGGCTAACCTTCAGACACATGTTCAGATGACTGAAGCAAAAGGACAGAGCCTGAGTGGCAAAAGTGCAAGAGACAAGAGAATCCCTGTTCAGATGACAAAAGCAAAAGAGCAGATTTCTGAGTAACAAAAGACAAGAAGAGAAGGAGACCGAGAAAACCCCTTGGCACTCAAAGTTTGAGAGTTGGATCTTCTTCAACAAAGGCAAGCCATAGGTATGAAGATATTTACTTATCTACACTGAGATAATCACAACGCACTTCTCAATCTCTGCTGCTCTTTAATTACTGCCACAACTCGAATCAAGGTTTGTTAGCAGGGTTATTCAAGGAGGGAAAGGAAGTGAAGTGGGGAACAGCAGCTTGTATTTTTTTTTCCTTTCAAAGGTCGAACTCAGGGTCCATAAGAGCAAAACACCCATCCAATCTCAGGCTCTTCTCTTAGAGAAACTACTCGTTCGAACCCAAAAAGTTTCTACACCCAACAACCCATGCATGAGAACAAAAGCAATCCTCAAAGCTCGCTCACTTACTCACCTGTGAGCAAGATGGAAAGGGCCCAACTGAAAGGGAGTGAGAAGAGCTTGCTGTTTGTCTTGCTTCTTCTTCGCCCCTCCTTTGGCTTCACAAATATCACGAGATGTTTTCACCACTGCTGTGTCTACACCATCTGACCAAGGCAGCAATCCCATGTTTATGTCCCTTGTTGGGTGTTCCCTTTAATGCTCCCTCCTGATCTCTGTCTCTGGCTCTCTCTCTCTCTCTCTTTGTGTGTATCTGTGCCACCTTGAATGTCAACTTCCCAATTGCGGTATTCTCGATCCCTTCGCTTCTCCCTGAATAGAGACTGCAGTAATGTGTTTCTAACGCAAGAAAGAGCGGGAATGGAGGAACAGTTGAGACTCTGTTCAAGCAAAACCCCAACATATAAATTAAGTAGGTGATGATGATGATGGAGCCCACAAGATCACAACTCTTGTGATGTGGTCAGCTACAATAAGTCACACAAAACAACAAAAAACAATAATAGAAAGTCTTCAGGTACCACTCATACAATGCTGCATCTCTGAGAAAGCAAATCAAAGCTAACAAATTCAGAACACCAAATCCAGCAACCCCATAGGCCTGAAAAAAAAACATCTTCCAGCTTACATACAACCCTATTCTGCAAAACATTAAAAAAGAATGGTCCCATTCTAGCATTTTCATTCATTCTCTAAAATTCTTGCAAACTTATCAAACCCTAGGGTAGACTGGCCAGTGACCAAACACTTAGGCGCTCAGGGCACGCCAGATCCAAGGGGAGGGCTCCGTTGTTTCTGGTGTGCAAACAAAACTTGAACCCCTCCACTTGACGCATCTGACACACTAACAATTGTGGAAAACAGATTAGAAATGAGAAAGTTACGATCCCCCAAAATAAAGGGGTCAAGAGCTAAAAAATCAAACCACTGAACACTACAAAGGCTGGTTCCTGAACACCAAGAAAGTTTCTTGTATGTTGTTCTGTAGCTATTAGAGTTCAAAGATGAGTTGTAGAACTTCAGGTGGTGTTCCTATAGCACTTTAAATCGTTTAAAATGAATAAGAAACAAGAAAGTTATAAGGTTTGAAAGTAAGAGGAGTCCAAAGAGAAGGAAAAAACACACACACACACATTTTGTAAGTTGAAAAGCTTATTTTTTCTTCTTGTTATTTTTGCATTACTCCTTTTTCTTTTGAACTTCAAAGATGATTTCTAGAGCTTAAAGTCGCCCTCCCATAACATTTTGAATCACTCAAAATCAAGCACATATGATGAAAATATAAATAAATGTTCGATCATAGGCAGGCGATCAGTAATGGGCCGGTCTACCCTACTGGTGAAAGCCAGAATCTGGCATCATCACCACACGCCCCGATAAGGCCAGCAACGTGTCTTTTATTGCAAGCAGTACAAAATGGCTGCCTGCTTCTTCTTTTTTCCTACTGTGTCTATTCTCCCTGAACAAGATGTGTCTGGTGCTGCACCGTACACATCTTGTTGTTGGGTCAGACACACTTTTTGGTTCTTGTTTATGCACGTCTTGGAAATTTGTAGGTGTCAATTACACATTCTACAGATTTCAAAAACTTGCATAATAAGAGGACCCAAACTGTGTCTGGGGCAGCATCCATCCATTCCGCCATCTTCTTCTAAGATGGATTGAGCTGAAGGCGGATAGATAAGGGAAAAGAAAAAAAGAAGCGGGCAATACTTTTGACATGTAGCTGATTAAGCATCTTCCTCACATACTCATCATCATCATCATCCACCAGTTTGAACTTCTGATGATGGTGGAGGTGTGAAGAAGGTATTGGTGGGATGGCAAAACATGCGGCTGATGCTGTGCTGGAGCATGAAGTGCATGACATTCCCCCACAATTTTTGGGATAATTAGAAGATCAGAGAAGAAGAGTATCTGAGTTGGAAATTACACTTGGGACAGTTGAGTCTCAGACACGTTTAGATCCCCAATGGACAAAACATCCTTGAGAATTGCCCTTGGTCAGTGTAAGTGGCTAGATAAGTATGTACTAGAGCCCTTGTTAGAGAGGGGCGCAGCTAGAGCCCATTCCGGCTCCTAGCATGGGCCCTAGCAAGTCAGTAGGCAAGCTCATTAGGGCAAGCCTATGTGTGCATCGCACCCTAGATGCTGGAATACGGCCTTGAAAAAAAGATTCTTTTTTGACAAATCTGCCACACTAGCCAATTCTACATAAAGTAATAGATCTAACAAGAGCCCTAATTGGGCGACCTAACTTTAAAGTCAGCAGATATGTAGGTCTGTTAGTAGGTAGGTAGGTAGGTAGGTATGTGGGGTGCTGCCGTATAGTAGGTAAGTGGGTAGTGGAATTTCAGCGTTAGTGGTTACCATGCAGGTAATTAGTAGGTAAGGCACTTGGTGGCTACTAGGTAGGTAGATGGTTTAGTACATTAGCTATAACCGCCATGGTTAGCTATGGTATAGGAAGACAACTCAAAAAATGTGTTTGATGTCCACACACCACCCATCCTGCATAGTGTGTTGGTGGATGCTGGTGAAGCTACAGAACATGCAGTTTTCATTTGGTCCCACAATTTGCGTATTGTTTACAATACGGGGAACTTCATGGATCATTTCCTATTTGAACTTAAAACCCTGATTAGAACTTGCTAGGTGGTCCCACATTTTTTTATAGTGAATGGTAGTGTTTAGTGTTTACCAAGTAGGTCCCAGATTTTGAGAGTGTTCATCAAGTGTTACTGTGAACTAAACCCTGAGTTCCCTTTTTTTTTGGGAGTTTCATATTTTAACTCTTGCTGGTTTGAACTTGCCAGAGGGCTGGCCCGGAGCCATTATGCTCCGAGCAGCATATGATTCATATGGGTTGCTATGACAGTCATATCAATTATACAGTGAAGGCAGCTACTGTCTTTCTATATTGTACTGGTTTCAACTTTGAACTTGCCAGAAGGGGCAGAACCATCATGCTATGAGCTGCATATGATTGATATGAGTTGCAATTGCACTATCATGGCTATTGTACAGGAGGAATGCAGCTGCTGTTTTTCTCTTCTATAGACCCTTGTTGTATCTTTAAACAATAACAACTGTTTAATAGACTGTATTGATGATGTCCCAGGGAGGATTTGCAACACTGGATGAACCCCATCAACTTCTGCACACTGTCTCAAGGCCTGGTAGCTGTCGCATATGGTGTCTGCAATTGACAAGAACAGGAAAAGTAGAAATGTCATTCAGTCAAGGGTGTCTGCTTTTCTTCAATCTAACAAGCCCATTCATTAACTTCTTTCCCTGCTTGAAAAACAATTGGAAGAGAACAATTGAACAAGTTCATTACAAACTCAAGAGAATCACCACTGCCTTTCTTGCTACATGATTAGTTATGTCCACTGTGATGAAAAACACCTGTTCCAAGCATTGAGCTGCCATACATCCTTTGTTCTTAATATAGCATGTGAGTGACTGATTGAAGCACATATACTGTTCTCATCAAAATTATTTTAAGAATGATCTGTGCATGTCAAGATGAACCAAACCTGCTAGCAAATTGGTGACATCACAGAATGACAAACATGGAGATGCAACTAACCTGTCTTGTGATGACCAATGGAAACAATTGCCGACAGCAAAATTTCCAAAACAAATGACCATCATCCCTTGGCCAGAAGTCCTCTGGTCACTCCTGAGCATCTGAAATCTATCTGCACATGGAACTGACAAATTGCAAAGGTTTCTGAAATTTAACTTTCAAATAGGTACCTGAATTTACACAACCAGAGTAACAGATTACCACTATAATCATGAGCATGAGAGCTAATGAATGTGAAGACCTTCAAGTTCAATGATTGTAATTTGAACACTGACTGTTCTAAGACATCAAAAAGATATGCTGAACAAAAAGAAAATAGCCAGCTTTGGGAATCCAGTGTAAAAAACATGGGCCATGGTAAAGCCTCACACAAAAGAGTGATGGGTTGTCAGGACATCCAAATCAGACAAGTCATGGAAAGGATATGTACAGATCCTGCCTGGAGTAGGGCACAAGTGATTACTAAAGAGCAGTAAACCATCTGAGTTGCCCTTCAATATCTAATATTTTGTAGTTTATATGCCTCTACTTGAGCACCATGTTTCTTGGCCATATGGAAATAGTCCGCATCTGATCTAAGCTCCAAAAATCTGTAGCAGCATTTTCCTGCTAACTTGTGTTCACCTCCATTCTCCAACTCACATACACCATCCCCCAAACCCCCCTTTTCATTAAGTAACACTATTCAGAACAGTGAAAGAAATCGCTCCTAGAATCCTCAATTATACTGATGATCACCCTGCTACAGCCTTCGGCTTTTCACAGGCCGCTCCAAACCATGGTAACTCAAATACCACTTAACAAATCTCTTCAGACCTATCTCCAGGTTGGTCGTGGGATTGTAGCCTAGTTGAGCATGGGCAAGGGACACATTAGCGTGTGTGAAAGGAACATCCCCATTTCTGGGCATTTTGATCACATTCTTCTTGGCTTTCATCTTAAGGTGCTTTTCAAGAATGCTGACCAAGTTAGGCACTGTAACAGGTGACGTGTTACCCAGATTAAAGATCCGTAATGGTGCCAGACCCTTCTTCTTACCCCCACTCCCGGTGCTCATTCCTGCTGTATCAAGTGAAGCCACACACCCCTTCACAACATCATCGATATATGTGAAATCCCGTGCCAAATCTTGCTTGTTGGAGCCCTGGTAGATAGTGATTGGTTTGCCTTTGAGAATATCACGAGTGAATGAAAAGTAGGCCATGTCTGGCCGCCCCCAAGGCCCATAGACTGTGAAGAACCGTAGGCCAGTTATAGAAAGCCCATATATGTGATTATATGTGTGGGCAATTTCCTCACCCGCCTTCTTGGTCGCTGCATAAAGGCTTGCTGGTTGGTCAGTTCGGTCATTCTCAGAGAAAGGCACCTGCATTTCATAAGAAAGACCTTAATTCCAGTTCAAGACCAACCGAGTGTTGATTCAAGATGAGAGAGCAAAAAGCTTGGGATTGACCATAAAGAAACAGCTTCTCCAATCATGCTGTCAGTGACCAAAATGTTCCACCTCAATCAAACAACCTCATGGTAAGCAAACCTTCAAGGAGCATCTTTGTCGTGTTCCTTCTAACAAGGATTTAACCTAGATTGAGCAAGCAGCAATTGCTTTTTCCTCCCATTGGTCAACAATTTGCAGTCAGTATGTCAACTTTCCAACCCACCGCAGTAAAAGCTCCTCTGCAGGGCCCTATTCACTCATTTGAAGTGTCTCTGGGCACTCAGTTCCTGCATGCCTAGACCATGTAATAAGTGCAAACCATTTTATGTCTGAAAGGGGCAGACAGAACCATGAAGTTCACATATAGGTTTCTGAGACCAATTCTGAAATATATAGCACTCTGGTTTTTACGGTGCCTTCCATAGAATAATCTTCTCTGCACAAGCTGGGTGCCATACAGAGGCACTTTATGCACATAGGGAGGCACCTTACACATTGTCAGGTACCTCTGTACATGCATAATGCACATCTGCATGGTGTCCACCTTGTGCTTTAGGCCAGCTAACACCCTGACAGCAGGCCATTACATCTGTCAGGGCATTACCCTACACATAATATGAAGCAACAATCAATATTAAACAAAGTCACTGCAGCAATCTTCAGCAGGGTCACCTTAATTGCCTATTCCTCACAAGGTTCCCTGTCCAAATGTCACCAGCTCTGACTCCCATCCACAGGAGCCCATACTGTGAGGTGGAATCAAAATCACAAGCAGCAAGATACAGTCCTATTTGGAACATGCATAGAGCATACATACCTTACTGTTCAGCCCGTACACTGAACTCGATGATGCCCACACAATTGCTGGTTGTGGATTTGCATCTTTGCAGACCTCCAAAAGTGTGATGAGGCCAGCAATGTTGCTGTGGACATATGAGCTAGGGTTCTGCATAGCATAGCGAACACCAGCCTGAGCAGCAAGATGCATCAAATGTGTGAACTGGATTAGATCAAAGAGGGTCTTTAAGAGCTCCTTGTTATTGATGTCACCCTCAATAATGAATATCTCTTGCTTCTCCAGAAGTGCTTGCCTTGCTCGCTTCAGAGAGACCTCATAGTAGCTGTTGAAGTTGTCAATTCCCAGAACTCCATCTCCTCTCTTCTTTAAAGCCAGAGACACATGAGTCCCCACAAAGCCTGCTGCACCAGTGACAAGAACAATCAAACCCTCATCCTTCTTTGGGAGGCAAGACTGTCGCACCCTTGTTTCCCAAACATGATCTGGCTTGAAAGCAATTGGAACAGAGTTTGCTCCTGTCATGTATCGACCAGCAACAGTGTATGAACTGATGCGGAACAAGACAAAAAGTGTCAAAGCAAGGAGAATAGCTGAGCCGGAGAGAAGCCTTGCTGAGGCTGTTGCGTGCCAACGAGAGGCTACTCGACCAAAATAGTTACTACGATCCATTTTCACCTGCAATGATGAACCTGAGGATTACTTTGGCGTCTGAAAAGAAAAGAGATTGAAAGGCACACAGAGAGGATTATTCTGAACAATCCAGTGACTGAAACCATCATCCCTCCAAAAAATCAATGAATTACCAGGTATCAGTAGTGAAACTACAGTCACATTTTTTCACTATTAGTGTTAACCTACTTACTCTTAACTACAAAGAAACATGGAAAGATCATGCAGGTGGGACAGATATAATGAGCCATACATAGATGAAGAGAGCAGATTACCTTTCCAGGAGTTGATGGAAAGTTGTCTGTCTCTGATGGAGCCATCTTATTTGAAGTTTTCAAGTAAGAGCTGATCTATGTGGAGATTCCAAGTGCCCTCCTGATCTCATGCACTTTTGAGGATGAAGTCAGTCCCAAATTGTAACAGAAATCTCCCCTACCTTCTTCTGCAGCTTCTGACTGACTGTACAGATAAACAAAGACAACTTCATTTCAGATGTTCCAAGCGTTATTTCATGAAGGAAATAGAACATAGAGACTAAGACAACATAACTGGTTTTTGATTGGGACCAGGATGCCAATGTGACTCAACCCTCCATGGTTGTAAGGAAATTTGGGGTCACCACAAACAGTCAGCCAAAGTGCCTAGACAGTAATACACATGAAAACATCCAGCAAGCTGCATGTCAGTTGGAACACCATGATGGAAATGCTTTGATAAGTAAAGAGGAATTTCCCATTCTTATGATCAATGTAACTGAACACAATTGAGAGATGACCCAAGAACATAGTTACAGAGATTTCAAATTTGACAACATAATGGTAAACAGGAAAAGGTGACCTGACAACTGAAAAATACACATAAAACCGGAAGTATGGTTTGAACAATAGAGACAGTCACACATGTCTTTGCCAGCTCCTGCCAGTGGCTGGTTAATGTCAGACATTAACCTGCAGACTGAGTTTTTGTCACAAGACTGGCAGGAAGGGAAGATTCTCCTATGATGTTGCTTGGCTGGCTGGCTGAACAATACATTGAAGAGATGGAACACCAGGATGATTAGAGGTGCTCGTTGCACTGACAGAGGGATTGAATACAGCGCTGCTGCATGTGGGATTATCTCATGAGCCATCTGGTTTTTCCTTCCCAATACATTTTTCCGTTTCACCAAATGACTGTGAAAATAGGCTTTTACTGTCTAGTCTAACAGATTAAATTGTGCTTTGAGCAGAGCTACAAACTCTTTAGATGAGCTTAGAAACAGTGAGTTAGCCAAACTGCATCCTTAAGACCAGAAAAAGACAGTCCGCTTCCTACATTAGCCTCCTGCATTCTTTTGCCGTAGACCACCGTTAGTTGTGGATGGTACCATCATCAAAACCGCATGAATGATGCAGGAGGATGCTGCTTCGAGGGCTTTTAACTTCGCACCTATGAAACTCTTCAAGGGCTATATTGTTGGAGCACTCCCTTACCTGAGCGACGGTAATATTCTAAAGGCAGAGTATACTGCGGCAGTCATCATTTACGCCAAAAGCTGAAAGGAATTCCTTCCTCGGAGACAGAAACAAAGTCACAGAAAGAAGCAAGACAGATACTCCTGCAGTCATCTACGCCAAAAGACCAAAAAATAAAATAAAATCCTACATCGGAGACAGAAACAAAAGCCGGAGACAAAGAAACGCCTAAAAGCCAGAGTAACCAAAAAAAAGAAAAGTAGCAGGTGAACTTCTCTTCCACAACGATCACACATCCTAGATGCAAAAGAAAGGGGGAAAATCAAATAAAATACAGAAATACAGAGGAAAAACACACGCACACAGATATACATCCCATTATATTAGTCTGCTAAAAAGAGAAAAGGTCAAAGAAGACGACTAACCTGAAGCAATCCCGGAAGCAGAGACCAAATCATCACAGATAAAACATAGTTACGCTCCTGAAGGACACTAGATCCAGCCAAGAGAAGTCCCCGGAAATACACTCTTACATACCAAGCAGCGCGGCCTGATTCACTGCAAGCAGCACTTCATCTCCACTGCAACCCGGCATAAAGCATTATCCACCAAACAGTGCATAAAATATGAATCGAGCAGGTCCGTCTCGGAGTAAACTGGGGAGGTCTCAGCGGCGACAACAGCATGCAAATCACGCAAAAAAACACCGGAAAATCGAAAGCGAACTGTGTCTATGATGACTGCGGAGAGGGAGAGAGAGAAAGAGAGAAGAGAGAGAGAGAGAGCTTCTTCCACGAGCGTGGCTCGCGAAGCTCAAAACACTCAGTCGTCGTCCTTGTACGTATCCCCGACGGTATGTACGTACCTACCCAGAGATACGCGTCGTCTACTACTAGTGGTGCATAGAAAGTGCGCTTTGTGGAACTGGAAGTTGCCCATGTGAGTCTCTTATAGTGGCTTTTTACGCCAATTCAAATGGCAGAGTAAAATGGGCAGCTTAATTTATTAGGCTCGGTCACCTCATTGGTTGGTGCGGGCAGATAGATTGCCTACCCGTTTCCCCCCAACAGTACGTAGATACGTACCACATCTACGCAACGTCTACTATTAGTCGTGCATAGAAAGTGCGCTTTGTGCAACTTGAAGTTGCCCATGTGGGTCTCTTCTAGTGGCTTTTTACGCCAATTCAAATGGCAGAGTAAAATGGGCAGCCTTAATTTTATTAGTTTCGGTCACCTCATTGGTTGGTGCGGGCGGATAGATAACCTACCATTGTTGGGCAGGTGGGCATTTATAGAAACTGCCACCAAACCCTCACCGGGTACCAGGGCGGTTCTTAAAAGCTCATAAACCATAACTCTCAAAACTCGAAATACCCAGTTCCGATATATGGCCACAATTGTCCAATTTTTTTTTGAAAATTTGGAAAGAATTGTTGGTCTTCCATGAAAATTACCTACAATTCTTCAAGGTTTAAATTTTTTTATCATTATTATTTCAAAAAGCAGATCAATAATTCTCCAATTTCGAAATATATTAAAAAACAAAGAACCTGTCATTATTAATAAAATCAAATACCCGCCTAACACTACTGTTTGATACTTTTTCTATAGGTAGGTAGTTAGGTAGGTAGGAAAGAAAGGCAGATTAGCATTGTGTGTTGTAGCAGATTTTTTTTAAAAAAATCTTTTAAAAAATTTGAAATCTTTGATTCCCATATTTGGTCTATTTGTTTTTGTTGGAGATTTTTGGATTGATGGTTTCTTAGCTAATATTTTTTGGTATTTTTATTTTTTTAAATTAAATTCATTTTTGGAGCTAGAAAATTATATGTAAATGGCCTTGATCACGTAAAACTACCTCTAAAACTAGCCAATAACAACTTGCTTCTTTTGCAATGGTAGAATAGATATACTGTTGGATTTTAATGAAATTAAAGTTTCATTTCATGAAGTTGTTTACACAAAGCAAAGTGCACACATTTCAAGCAAAAAAAGGTGAGATTTGATAAGTTTCAATTACAATAAGAACATAACAAAAATCAAGCTGCAAAATCCAAATCAAATTTCAAACTTCAAATTCCAACAATGAACAATGGCAATTACACTAACAACTAACAAGCTACAAAAAAAAAACATAAAAACTTAGAATGACAATGAACAAGGAACCTTTGAAAGTTCAAGGATCACATTATCACTTTGCTTGCAAGGAACAATTCAATTTTGAAAATAATAACTTTCAAATCCATCAACTAGCAAAATAATTAAGGAACAAATTCTAGTTGCTACGAAGTGAATGGTGCACATGCAACAACTTGCAAATTGAATGTTTAATGAACTCCATGTTTTAGATGTCTCATGAAGTGTAACAAAGTGTTTCAAAAGAGGACTTGGGACTTAAGATTCAAAAACAAATGCACAAAATGGATAGTGCTTAAAAGTGTGTAGTGTCTACATCAACTTAGAAGTTAGAAAAAACTTTAGCAAAAACAAGTTTGAGTTGGAAGGAGATGAATTAATGAATGTGTACTAGGAGGGAATTAGGGACAAAGCTAAAATCTAATGATCCATATCTAAAGCAAGTGCATCTTTTGTAATATGATATGTTTTGTTTAGTGGCAAGGAGGTGACATTTGTCCTCCAATTGTTTTCATCATGGCAATGCAAAACAATTTTTAATAATCTTTTTGTGATTTGGGGTAGGTCAAATTGCCCCTTTGTAATTCACTACATGTATATTCAACAACTCAAAATAATGTGAATTTTCAAAAAAAATTGTTTAAAAGCAAAATCAATATTGGTGTTACATGTGTTTGCCATGTTAACATCTTTATTGACAACAATAAACAATACACAATGATGCATATAGACAAGAATGAAAGATTTTAAAACAAATGCAATTTCAAACATTATATATATCTTTCATGTTCCAACTATTAAAGTTATTCCAATTGTATTCTAAATTCAAGATTTAGATAGGTTTAGATTTCAAAAAATGCAACCAAACCTTAAAAACGCAATGAGATTTTTTTGAATGAAAAAATCACATAACCAAATTAAAATTTGTTCCAAATTCCAAGGGCATGAAAGTTTAACCATGTGTTTTCACCCAAAGATTCATTGTGAATGTTGATTCATTGGTGTTAATTTTTTTGGGTGTTTTGCCATTATTGTTGTTCCAAATAATTATTGAGAATGTAGAGACATTTGATGAGAATTGTGGTAATCGAAGAGATTGAACATAGAAGCTTTGAAAGAAGTTGATGAATTTTTGTGAAGGTGGAAGCCAAGTGCAAAAGTCAAAGGTAAAATGTAAAATATGGAAGCAATGATGGGGTACATGTGGTGCATGACTAGGGCAAAAACAATTTGCGATTTTTCAAAGCAAGATGTGTGTGTGTGTGTGTGGCAAAGAGAAAGTTATGTGGTTTTTGTTCTTTTGTGCAAAATAATAAAGAAAAATCAATAGAATTTTTTTATGGTTTTTCTAAGAAGTGGCAAAGCTTTTTTGAACAAAAGCAAGTTGGGTGTGTGCTACCATTTTTATGTGGTTTCCTTGAGAAAAAAATCCTTTTTAGTGGAAAGAAACCAAAGAAACAAGTAATTTTGGCATGCAAGTTCAAGCATTACAAAGTTTTGTTGAATAGAAGCAAGGTGTGTGCTTGCTACTATTATTTTTATTCAACTTAAAGTTTTAAAATATATATATTTTTAAGGATTTTCAATAGTACTAAGATGACAATGATCCATATAAAAATGTAGCCGTGTATCTAATTACAATTGAGGTATGACAAATGATTTTTTAAAAAAATCCCCTTCATATTAATTGAAATCTATTGCAAATTGACATGAGTATCTAGTGATGGGGGAGGTGGAAAGGGGGAAAATCTAGTGACAAAGAAACTAGGAAGAAGTTAAGTTTTCAAAAAAACAAAAGGTCAACATTTCAAATTTTTGAAAAAGATTTTTCTTTTTGGTTCTAAGTTTTGTCCTTAAAAATGCCGACCCTAAGGAAGGATAAAAATATCTTTTCATGTGCAATTTGAAATTTTTATTTAGCCAAGAGGGGATGAATTTAAGAATAGTTCAAAAGAAAGGGTGAAAAGCCAAAAGGAGGCCCAAATGTAACCATAACATGGGTTAAACTTTATGGATAATTCTATGATATTAAAATCTTTTGACTTTAGATTGTCATATATTGACCCACTAACCTTTTGTTTTTCTCTTGCTTAAATTGTTGCCTAAGCTAAAATTTAAAAATCAAAAGTTGATGACCTGAATAATTTAAATAAGACTAACAAGTCCTTTTGTCGTTGGCCCAAATATATTTAATCTACTATAAGGTCACCCATCCTAGTGTTATTTTGTTTTGGTGGGCTTAACTTCAAAGGTCTTATGAAAAAACCAAAACTTCACAAACATCTATCTTAATATATACATATTAAGAAATTTTAATACAAACCTTTTTAAGGCTCTAAGAGGCATGATTTTCTAAAAAATCCAATTGTGAAATTTCATTTATTTTTCTAACTAATTTCCCAAAGGAAAAAATCACTCGAAGTTCAATAACTTTTATTATGTCAATCCAAAAATTGGGAGATGATAAGCATGCACATTGTTTCATCAAGGACTTTTCCAATATTACTAAAAGTGTTGAAAGGGTTTTCATAATTTAGGAAGGTTAAGGCATGATCACAAAATAAAACAAACACCTACCTTAATATGAAAATGATATGTAGTTGAACAACATTAAAAAAACCAAGAATCTTTAATGTAATTGGTACTTTGAAAAAAAGGTGCATCACATATGTAGTTTGCAATTAACCTACATTGGTAACATGGTAAAAACAAGTGTTGTTAGGTTCTTGATTTTGAAAGGAACCTTAATTCTAGTTTTTATTTTGTTTTTGTTTGAAAAAACCTTCAATTTGATTTTGAGAACATTTTTTTCATTTATACAACCTTTAGTTTTATAAACTTTCCAAGAAATTCCAAACCTAATTTAATTGAAAATTGGGTTTGATTTCATTTGCATTGCACAATGCCTAAAATATAAGGCTATGTATTAATTCTTATGTACATCCAATTAAAATTAATACTTTGCTTTAAAAATAGGGTTTGATGATTCCTCTAAAAAAAAAGGTTTTATTTATATGAATAAAAAAATTATGCTTGTTTTAAAAGGGACATAACCCAATCCAAATTCAGGTTCTAATTTTTAATAAAAAATTAGTTTCATAATACAAATCCAAACCTAGTTTTAGCAAAATTATAAACCTTTAGTTTGAATACTTTTAAATTTTACCAAAAACCTAAACCTAACCTACGAACATCAATCAAAACCCAATATTTTGGGGATAACCTTTTGAGTTATTTGTAACGACCTTCAATTGGGGCTACACTTAATTTTGTGGCCATAGTGAACTAGTAATTAGATTTGTATTTTCACTTCTTGAATAAGGTCTTTAATGATTATATTTCATATTATAAATGTTAAATTTGGATTAAGAAACTTCATAATGATGTTTAGAAATAACCCAAAGAAATTTGGGGCTTTTAGTTTTTTACCATGGTGCCAACGTAGGTATTGTTGCACCTAGGGCCAGTTTTCTCACAATCAAAAGTCAAGATGAAAGGGTGAAAACATGATAATTATATACAAAAAGTGGCTCTAGGTAGTTGAGGTCATATTTTTACACATAAATGCAAAAAATTAGAGTCAAAACCTTTTTATCATTGTTAAACAATCATGGTGTTAAATATTGAATTTATAGTATGTTGTATACAAAGTTTTAAGAACTCTAATGTATTAAAAGTAGGTCAAAAGTATTTTTGAGATTGCCTAGTGTAATTGTGTTTAAAAAAAAGAAAAAAGTTTAAAAGATTAATATATTATTACTTTAATCTTGGAAGTTGAAAGTGCATAAGTAAATTTTAGATGCCCACTAACCAAGGAAGTAAAAAAAATTCAATATTTCATCTTCTCGAAACCTACTTTGTTTCTTTGAACAACCCAAAAAATTAAAAAAAAATCTACTTGCATTTTTTGGAAATTTAATTAAATTTATTTTAAACATGTGATTCTTCAATATCATTTACATAAATTCAAAGAATATATTCATATTGATCACTAATATAAATATTTTTAAAAAAAATTAATATGTTAAGACATATTTTATGACTACACTTTTCTTGACAAGGATCAAAAAATGTATATTTATAATGTTTTCTCACAAAAATTTCACCCACAATTTGGATTTACCTTACTTACATCTTTATTGTTAATCATATTCTTCATTAAATCAAGTCTTGTCAAAAAAAAATTTCTACCAATCTTGTGACTTGATATAGAATGTCATTAATTGGTACTAAATTTTGTTCATTTTCCAATTACATTTGGGATGAAACATATATGAGAAGGTCAAATTAAAGCCCAACCACAAGATGACTTTAGAGGTATTTTTATCATAAACTAATGTGACATGTGATATTGGTGCAAGTGTGGACTTGTTACCCAACTAATTTTCATTGGATTTCAATGACAAATATTATTTAAAATTCAATATTTCTTACACCTTAGCTTAAAAAGATTACAAAGTCACATTGATAAAGTGCTATTCATTAACAACCCTCCAACAATACCAAAAGTGTGCCCCAATGTCCATTTTGTTTTGTTTTGTTGAATTTTCTTTGAATAAATTGTTCCATATTCAATCATTCTTGCACTATAGGTCTAAACATTATGAAACCACCTTGGTGGACCCCTATTCATCAAAGGCTTCCACCGACACCAAAAATGTGGTGGGGGGCATTGCAAGGTTTCTTTTTCAAATTCTTCAAGTTGGTCCACTAAGATTTTGAACATTAATTAGCATTAAATGATGAAATATGAATTGCTTAGGTCTAAACATTATTTTTCTTACCTTTTAGTCATATAATTAAAGCAATGTTCATCTCTTAACACATCTTGGATGGGCAAATGGGCAAGTAGGGAAAAAAGAAGCAAGCAATGTTTTTGCAATGAGCTTCCACTAAGGACCCTTTGCTTATTTCCAATCTTCCTTTCACATAGAAGCAAACAAAGAAGAAGAGATGATAGGACACTAACAACAACCATGTGGGGACATAGTTGAGGACAATGTATAGATAAATATCTTGGCCACCAACATATGAAACAATAGAATTTGTGCTCGCCTTCTTGTTTGACAATAATGTAAGTCAAATTATGTTTTGGAATTGTTATAAAAAATAATTACAAGTATCAAATAAGAGGGAATAGAATGAAAGGTTGTCTCATAATGTGTTCCTTGACATTTGTCACTCTTGATGGTATTTTTACTAACTATCAACAGTCAATCACACTCAATCCAAATCCCCCCAACATGGAAGGAGATGGCGTTCAAGCTTATTAGGGAGGAGTTTTTCATTTGCCCTCTTTCTTTTTGAGTTGCCATTGAGTTTCACTTTTGTTGGATTCATCCTTTTCAAGCCCAGTTTATAGTGCCCTCCTACATCCACGTGGACTTGTAATACCATCACATGCACCCACGAAGTTCATTTGTGTGGACTTGCAAAACACGCACATGCACCTAACACATTCTTACAAGACACATTCTTTTGGAACTTTGCTTTGCTCCAATTACAAATTTTGCCTTGGTTGTACAATATTTCATTCTACTCTCATAGATGATAACACAAAACCATGACCTTGAAAACAAGCAAAAGACAGAACAGAAAGATACTTCCTAAGTAATTCATGACATTTTGGATTTCTAAGTTGACTCCTCTTGTAATGGAAGTGAGTGGGAAGTAATATGCAAATTTTCAAATGACAATGGAGCAACAAATGCCAATGGTTTGGGAAGACACTTTGGACTTATATAACAGGCTGTGAACCTTGTCAAGGTTGTGCATTCTTGCAGTGCAGACCATGAAGGTGATATCATCATCAGTCTCTTCAAGCATTTTGAATGCCTTACAAAAACAAATAAAGTTTCAATTTTCAAATTTGACATATCATTATCTGCCATGTTGCAGAGAGCTTACTTGATATCAACACAAACACTAGCACAATGCCCTTGAGCTGATGGGAGTACCTGTTGAACTCGGAGTCAAAGGGATACTACCCACTAGCAAACCTTGCAAAGGAAATAGCAACCCCTGGCTCTACAGCGCAAGAGGACTTATCTGAAGACTTCACATACTGATTCAAGAAGGAGGGGGGGGGTGGGGGAGCTTCTAAGCATCAGGAAGAACACTTTGTGCTGGTTCCATTACTTGAGTTCTAGTTGTCAATATAGATTCCAATAAGCCTTCACATGCATCTTCCAATAAGTCCAACACCTGATTTGTCACCAAAAAAATGCAGTCAGTATAGCACAGATTGCAGATGCATTCTCTCGAAAATAAGAGAATGGTTGTTCATGCAAACTCAAGATATCCTGACCCTGAGACAGCATCTCCCACAATCTTATTGAATGTGATGTAGGCACCCTTTTTTCATTCACCTTGTCAAATCCTGCAGGTCCACCATAATAAGGGTCGGGAACCTCAGTGATGTCATGCTTGCGGCAATAGCTGCACATAAGTCTCACCTGGTCCCACATTCCGAGAAACATGACCACAGCTCTCAGGTCTAATGACCAGTTTTTTCAGCAAACACTACCACACCATTGAACACCTCCAAATTTTAATGGAAAAATGATAGAAAAGCTTGGATGTATATATGTCACTGTTCATACACAAGCAGCAAATACAAGTAGCTTTGACTGACCTTGTTCTTTGCATCCACTGGGAGTGATGTCTTTGCGTTCCATACTTCATAAGCAGCCAAGATATCCTCTGTGTTCAAACATCAACAGTGAGCTGGTTTGGTGATATGCCTTTTGCTTAAGTCTAAGACTGTGCATACCACAAGCAATCTGACCTGACATACTGAGGGCAGGAAAACAACGCATCAAAATTCCTGGCAAGAAGACGGATTGTCATGGAATAGTGAGAGCAATGATACCTTTGTTCTGCTTATCCATCGCAAGTATGAGGTCAAACTCCTCAAAATCCAAACGTCGTATGGGCCTGGAGATAGATGTGAGTTTCACTCCACGTTTCATTGCTGCAGCCCTCATCCTTGAATCTGCAGGATTCCCCTTCACCCACACAAAAAAAGCTGTTGAAATTCTCCAAAGAAAACAGTAGGATCCATTGCCTAATAGATTCATTCAAACAACCCTCTACCATTCAAGCAGAAGCATAATATTCTACCAAATATGGAAAAACAACCATGGCAGCAGTATGGAAGTCTCCAAAAAAACATTTCCAGAAAATCAAAATTGATGATGATGTTCTACAGGGTGGCACCCGCTGCAACAACCCACAAACTCTTTGAAACTGGAAAGAAAAAGAAGACAAGAGAGGAGAAGACCTCATGATAATTGATTGTGCCTGCAGAGTCAATGACAAAATCAGAAGCCAATCCTTTCTGCTCCACCAAGTATCTGAAGACTGCCTCTGCTGATGGACTTCGACATATGTTGCCTGCATCATTGTTACCAAACCAATTTCCAATCATAAACCCTAAACCCGACATAACAAACAACAATTTCCAGGTCTCTTGTACCATTTGTTTACAACTGAGAGCACAAGAAGTTTTCAGCTCCTACAATTCGTACAGCCAAGCTGCAGCCTGCGGAACTCTAAACCAGAAATCAGACATTCCTGAAAGACTGAAACAAGCAATGAGCGACAGAAGAAGATCACTGTCAGAGCTCATCACATAACTAGCCAGTGCTTGGCATCTTTCTTTAGTGAAACGAGTCCAATAGTTTCACAAACACTACTACAGCGATCTCCTCATGCCTGACTTCGCTCATCATACCTGCCGGAAGCAAAACCTCAATCTCAAACCAATTGTTTGCATACCAGTTCGGAGACAAGGGCGAAGCTGAAGCTGCTGCTTCCATGGAAGAAAGCGGTAGGATTTCATACTCCGGGAAATTGCAATAGCAGAATTTCACACACTGCAAAAAAATCATGAAAAAAAAATCGATTCCGTCATCCACTCACTCACCTAGACACACGAAAAGAACTCCAAACGGCTTGACAGAGTCCATGGCCTCGCCAGCGGAAGCTCCCTGGCTCAGAGCCGCGGCAGTGCGGATTTTGAAACTGCGATGGTGACAAACAGTCTCTCGGCTTATCAGAAAAGCCGTTCCATTCCGCGGCCCACCTTTGTCAGTGCGAAGTCCGTTACGGCTTGCAGACGAAGGTGAAGACAACCTGAAACACTCAGAGACCGTGAAGAAGAAGGATGATGATGATGATGATGGTGATGTTGATGATGTTTGCGCAGGAGGAGAAGGACGACGAAGAGCGACAGAAGAATGATGTGCAAGAGTCCCGATTTGTCGCGCAATGCAAACCACCATTCTGCTCTCCCGCTCCCGCGTCACACAATAAGATGGCGCCTGGCTCCTCGCGAGAGAAAGCTCCACAAAAGACGAGTGCTTTCCGTTAGGGTAAAAGAGGAGCTTCTCACTCTTCACTCCTCACCTATTTCTCGCTCCTCCCACTTGAAGAATTTGATGAAGACATAGAATAGGGTTCTATGTGAATTGATTGTGATGCTGTTGTCTCTTTGGAGATCTTGATTGCCGATGGTTGTGGTTGCATGTCTCAGATGGTGTAGCAACTCTCGGATGGCAAGTCTCCGATGGTGTTATAGCAAGTCTCAGATGGTGTTATAGCAAATCTCGGATGGTGTGGCAAGTCTCAGATGGTTTAGCAACTCTTGAATGTTGCGGCAAGTTTTCGGAGATTTGCAGTATGAAATTTGTTCAACTTTGTTTGTTGTGCTATTGACCAACTTCATGTTGGATTTCCACAAGCTACTTGTAAGAAATGGGAAGAAGAAGGGGATGACTATTCTGGGACGTTATTATTGATCATGTGAGCAAGCCCATTATTTCCTCGATCATTGGCTTCTTCTTCAAGCATTTGTTAAATCCTCAACATTTCCTCGATCATTGGCTTCTTCTTCTTCTTCTTCTTCTTCAAGCATTTATGAAATCTTCAACATTTCCTCAATCATGGGCTTCTTCTTCTTCTTCAAGCATTTGTGAAATCCTCAACATTTCTTCAATTTCATCATCTATCAAATACCTTTATCTTCTTCTCAGGTACCTTTATGTTTCTTGACATGCTCAATGTTCTTTTTCTTTTACTTACTACAAATGTTTAATCTTTGAGAAGCAGCTAACTCTCTTCACCTTGCCAACTCTCTTGGCCCAGGCACATGTACATCTAAGACACCCTTGAAACCCTTGCTTTTGAGGCAAGGGCAAAAGTTGCACATCTTTTAGCAAGGACATGTGGGCAGTTTCAGCTGCAGACAATTGAGTTAGGGTTTAATATTGGTTTTTAAAAACAATAATTTAAAGGAGTAAATTTGAGAACCCCTTTTTTTCAATCATAAAAAGGTTTAAACTCTTTCTACAAAAAAAAAATCCCCAATTTGGGATTAAGTTTTGTTTATTGGTTTTAGCATTTTGTACTTTCTAAGTTTTTGGGGTTTTAATAATTTATGCTATTTGGTTTTTGAGTGTAGAGTTTGCATCTTATTTTCATTATTTGCATTTTAATTCTAAAATTGCTATTTGCAATGACTTTGATGATAATTAACATTGTGTTATTGGTATTTTTTCTTTTTGATATGTTGAAACTTTGAAAGCTTATTGTCATAAGAGGAGGAAAGTAATTCAAGTGAGGAATTTATTTTGAGGTACCATTCTTTTCCATTGAATGTAATTTTTTTTTGTTTCTCAATATACTAGGAAATTAAATCACATAAAAATTGGTGAAAAAAATTAAACTATTTACACATTGGGATTTGATAGGAGTTGTTTGGGATACCAATTTGGAAAATAAGAAATAAAATATATTTATTTGTGTATTGTATGATTTATGAAACATTTATGTACATGGTAAAATAATTAAAAACCTTTGTCAAATATAAAGTTATTAAGTTTGTTAAAACATCATAAGAGTTTAAAAAAACTATTATGTTACTATTATATTAATTTGTATATGGGGTTAGTGTAAACATTATTTTTGATATAGTTAATATTAGAATTATTATAATGTGGAAATATGTTGATATTGTTGTTAATGTTTTAATTCTTGAGAATAATTTTTTAATCGATATATATTTTCATATTTCATGGTCTATGTTTACTTAAGATATTGAGAAGATTTTTTGATGCATTTGATTTACCCAATGTTTGTGATGCTATTGATTAGTCACATATTTTATTTTATCAAAAGTTGAATAAGTGGGTTGTTATAATTGTTGCAAATTCTTATTGCAAATGAAAAAATTATGATTAAGTTGTTTTGTAAGCAATTTGTGATAGACAAGTTGTTTTAGAACATATGTTGTTTAATTTTTTTTGAAATAACATATTTACATTAATTCGAAGTGTCTTATAATTATAGGTAATTCTAAATAAGTTTAATTTTAAAATTTTTAATTGTGTTAATTTAGGGTTTGAAAATTAAACTTTATTTCCTTGAAGATGTAAATTATGCAAGTTGAGATTATTTTTAGTGTTATTTCAAGTTGACTAACAAAAATTTGGATAAAATCATGTTTGATCAATAAATGAATGTTAATACGAATAATATTAAATTTGTTTTTGAGATTTTTGAAAGTAGGTGAAAGATTTTGCATTGCATCAATGCATGAGTTAGTATAGCTTTTAGAATTGTGGCAACTTGTTATGTTTTTCATAATTATTCTTTGTTGATGGGAATATGGTCACCCATAAAATATTTTGAAATATTTCATCTTTGTGATGAATTGGGGTAGTGCATCTTGTTCATGAAGGTCAATCAATGTTAAAAAACAATGTGTGACACATTCCATAGATTAGATGAATGTCTAATTAACCTTGTTTAATGTTTTTCATAAACTTTTTTTTAATAAATTATGACATTTTTAAAAACATTACATAAATCTTCTTTGAACATTGAGGCATCAAGTTTTTGATTTTATTAAAATGATATGGTATTCAAATCATGTGTATAAACATGATTTTTAACCCATATAACTTTTTTAAAAATTATACAACTTTGAAATAAGACATGAAAATTTTGAAAAAAATCACATAAAGGTTGCTTTAAACATTGGTTCATGAACTTTTATGATTTTAAGTTCATGTAATTGAAAATTTTGAAATTAAATTAAAATACAATTATACAACTTTAAAACAAATGAAAATAATTTGAAAAAACACATAAAATTAGCTTTGGACATGGGTCCATCAACTTTTTTATATTTTATTTGAAACATGTGAAAATATGCTTTTATCATGGGCACAAAAATTATGAAAAAAATGAGAAAAAGATAAACTTAAATTGAAATCCAAACATTGAACATAAAAATGAAACAAAATCACAATACATAAAAAACGAAAACATGAAGTGTGTAAACAAACATTTATTGTGATAAAATATGAAAATATAAACATAACAAAGATAGAACAAGATTGTACATGAGACTAATATTGAATAGATTGAAATTAATGAATATTCATACCTTTATATATAACCTTTTTTAATCAAGTGAAACTTCAACTCTGCAACAATTTGCTGGGTGCTTGATGCATAAACATCCTGCATTATAATCCTGTATGTTTTCCCAAACAAGGCTTTGTATAATAGTTCAAAGAACTCAGTCAAGGGTTGAAGAAGGCATTGCCACCAACCTAAAAACAATTAAAGCAATTACTAGCATCTTGAAATAAGAATTCAAACACTAAAGGTGTCTTGTAATTTTGTTTGATTTCAGCCACAGTCAAAGTCCGCATAGAAGTGCCATCAGATTTCTCAAGCGTGGAGAAGGTGGCGCGCCTAATATTAAGGTTTAATCCCATCCCAACAGCATCATTAGCCACCAAAATATTCGACCCACTGCCACATCATCGAAGAACGCTGCCTGCCCATAGTATTCAATTCAATGTATGCATCTGGTAAAAGCCCATGGCCCCCTTCACTAACCATTCAATAATGAAAAAAAAGTTTTACGAAAAAAACTAACCCCCTTCCCCCTCCCCCTCCGTCCAAACGCCCCCCCCCCCTCTCATAATGAATCTATAAAAAAAACCATGTTATCTCAAAAATGATAGAATTGGCACAAAGGTCACTGCATGCACGTACTCCTTTTAAACAAATTGACATAAACACATGTAACATTGTAGACTAACCTAAGTAATCAATAAAGAAAATCATGATTATAGAAGCCAAACAAATGGCGAAGGAAAACAAGGTCACATTCAATATTGCTCTCAGGTGATAAAGTTGCAACTGGTCAAGAATTGCAGTTCAAAGGTAGCGTGTCCATGAGCATGGTAGACCAGTTGACTTCCCTGGGTGACGGCTATCCTACATTCAGTGGGGCCATGAGCCTTCACTGGTTTCTCCACTAAAGAATTACACTTGATGCGTGCAAAATAATAAAAAACTGACTGCAAAGCCATTACAAGTATTTTTCTCACAATTCTTACAACAATGAACAGTTTGCATTTTTTTGAGCTTTCATTGCTTTTGCATCAAGTATCTACATCGCAATCAATCATTTGCAAAAAGATTAACTACAAAACTATCACAAGCATTTTTTCTCACAATGTCGACAAAAATGAACGATTACTATTACGATGACAAATCTATTCGTTCTTGTCATCAATGTCGTCACCGGGCGTTTCATATATGTCGTCAGGATGCGTTTCACATACGTCGTCACCATGCGTTTTAATAGTCACGAGCATGTTCGGAGGTGGATTGCGGACCAGATTATCAAGTTCTAGGAACCATTCTACGCATATGGGATGATACAATGTATAACAACGTCCTGTATACCGATTTCTTTCTGTTGCTTCTATGTATGACGAGATGGTCAACCACCCCAAGGTAAACATGGGCCAGAATGTCGGGCATTTGCTTTTCCCACTCATCAGTGGCAGGGGCAAGCAACTTATGCAGGTCAACGATTAAAACGCGACCATTTTCCTCATATTCCCATGCATCGTATTACTCGGCCCACAAAAACTTGAGGATGTTGGATCGAACATGCGAGGGCATGTCCGTCAGGTTGATGGCTTCCGGTTCTCCCATCTGCAAAAAAATACGATTGTGAGACTGAAAATATTTTGAAACAAATGGACAAAAAATTGACACCTCTTTGAAGACCATAAACGCCGATAAAAAACCAGCAACAATTGATGATCAACAGAACGCCATCAAAAGGATTTGCGATGACCGAAAAAAACCAATTTCGCACCTTTCTAGACGAACGAGCTTGTGAATTGTCCACAAAGGGAAGCCCAGGGCTGTGTGATTCAAATATATATCAACAACCTGTCAAAACAACCTTTACGTGAATGATTCAATGAGTCAACCACCCTGTGCAATCTTTTATATTGCATTGAGTTACCTTGAGGTATGTTTCATTCAAGGCAAAAAATCTTGGCCCACCTGCAACGATACATTCGGGATCATAGGATTCTCAGAGCTTATTTACCTCCTTTAACGTGAGATCTTGGCATTGCGAAGGACAGGCCCAAAATCTCATGCAGATTTTTTTTCAACTGCGGTTGGTAGAAAATGCTTTATGTGAGATCATTCATTTTGATTCCAACGTTATCTCCACCACGATGCAATTCTTGCTTCGATCGTTTTTGGTCATTGAATTATTTCCAGAAATATCAACATGAACGTTACCAAGATTTGCTCATAAACATGCCATGTTCGATGTTAGGCAAAAGGAATGGGACACAGGAGCCGTGCAAAATATCTTGCAATCCAAGTTGACCTTCGAATATGGTTCGTGTCTCAATCGAAATGCTCGTTGGCTCCCGTGCGAACGACAAATCAAACCAAGGGATGCGGTTATGTGCAATCACAAATTAAAGCATAGCTGAGAGGAATTATTGTACCTACCTATACAAAATCTTATAAGTATTATCAATCCAGTTACATATTTGAAGAACCAAAGTATAAGAAAAAAAGAAACCGAAAAAACATTAAAAAATAAAATTAAGGTTATCAAAAGTTATAAATGCCCAAAAAAAGGTCGTAAAAGAAAAAAAAAATGCAAAATGAGATAAACAACAAAAATTGTTAGAAGAAAAAAAAGGAAAAGAAACTACGTTTTATTTGAAAACTCAAACCCCCTAAAATTTAAAAATTGACCATGTAAAATAAAAAGGAAAAATACACAACAGAGAAATAGTTTTTTCTAAACATCGTAGAAAATGAAAACCACGGATGAAACAAGAAATATGAAACCAACCTTTCTAGCAAGCACAACAAATAAAAAAGAATAACATAGAAACTAACAAAACCAAGGGGAAAGTATCTATAGAAAACCCACGAAAATGGAAACTTTACAACTCTAGGAAACAAATATTTAGAAAACACTAAAATTCCCTTTTAATTTGTTACTTTCTTACTTTATCTTGTCGATAATCAAAATTTGCTAAACTGAATTGTGGATCATTGCCAAACTGGCTACATCCCAAACTTGGAAAAAAAATGTTGTCCAAGGTTTAGGGCGTCCTTTTTCTTGGGGGAAGAAATTGCCCCAAAGAAATCTCTCGAACTTTCATCGGATTCTAGCTGTTGAATTATTTCCTTTCACGTGAGACCTACCAGGGCGAAGGACATGTGAGAAAACCTCTCACACATTTTTCTTGCAACGTGCGCTCAGATTGGGAAAAAATGGTCTTGTGCGAGATCTTCCACATTGATTGCATACGGATATTGACCACATAGTAATTCTTGCATGGAATGTTTCCGATCGTTAGATTCATTTCAAAAGATGTAAAATTTTCATTTGACACTATTTTGAACTCTTGTGGTTTTGTTGCAACCTCCTTGTTTTATTGCATTTTCGATGCATTTCCAATTATTTGAATTCTAGAGTATTTATTATTTTTCCATTGAAGATATTTCCTTGTAGTTCAACAAGATGCAATGTTTTTGTCCTTGGTGATGAACGAAATATTTCACATGAAATGTAATACCAATTTTAATTCTTTCATGGTTTCCTTCTAGATGTTTCTAATAAAATGATTTCCAACAATTAGTTGGATGTTTTTTTATCTATTGACCATTTGTGCCCATTCATCCAACATTTAATTTTCATCCATGATTTATATCCATTTTCCCAAATCAAAGTTGAAGGCTCAAGTTAGCTCTAAGTTCAAGGTTTTTCATTCTTGTGGTGAGAACAAGCCATTATTTATAAACTTGGAAAAAAGAACAAATAAAAACTTATCCATGAGCAACTAACAAATAAATGGACACCCAACTTAATACGAGTCAAAATGGTAATCCAATTAAGTGGACATTATGGGGAGAACAATGATGCCCAAATGAAATGCAAAAGGGAAAATAAAATTTGATTAATGGCAATTGAAAAAAAAAAAAATGTAAATGAAACCATGTTATGTGTCAAAATAATGAAGTATGAACGTACAGAAAATGTTTATACATAATGTGAATGTGCATGTTGTTGTGGATGTTTTGGTAAAATTCAAAAGCCAACAATTTGATAACAAAATTTTACAGTTCCAAATTTAAATCAAGTCTAACTTTATAACCTATACTAGAATAACCTTATGAATTCAAACATTACAAACCATGTACATATTGTAAAACATCATCATCAAGACAAAATCTTTAAATCTTTCAAGTAAACAACGAAAATTGAAAAATTTTGAGTGAAAGAAGAATTTACACCCTCTTATTGAGCTCAAGAATTCTCGTCGTGACCAATATGCTCCCCAATTGGACTCAAATGGAAAGCTTTCATAACTTTCAAGCCACCAAGGAGTTTAAAGGAAGCAATGGTGAGGAGACACACGCCACCCTTGTTATTGCCAACAATCTTTTCACAACATTGGTATTAGAACAAAAACTATCCACTTATTGGCAACAATATTTTTCCCAATGATATCAAAACAAAAACTATTTATTTGTAAACATTGAAAAGGGATGCTTGAAAAACACAAAAGGGCATTAGTAGAAGACCCAAAAAGACATTGCATAAAACCTTTTTTGTTTCACCAAGTCCCATTTTGACTAGTTACTGAACATGTAATTGCCTCAAATGAAAGACAACTTGATATGAGAACAACGAAAGAACGTGAAGCAAAGAGGGGAAAAAAAGTCCTTGCTTGAACCCTTCACCAACCATAACGGAAAAAGGGAGGGTGAAAAAAAGAAAGAAATATTGCTTGAACCCCTCTTTACGACCACAAAAGGGGAAAAAGGGAAAGAAAGAAAACTTGCTTGAACCTTTACCTAGGTAGCAACAAAAGCCAAGAACGGGAAGAATAAATAATTTTTTTCTTTGGTATGGGTGCCCACAAAGGCATGGATGAGGGAAAAAAGAAAAAACCTTGCTTTGATGCCTCCAAATGCAGTTAGTGATTTAAGTTAATTTTTGAAATTAGTTTAATATGTCAATAATGTTTCATTAGAGATCTTAATAATTTCCAATATTAAAAATCCAATTTAAATCACATAAAAAACTTAATTTTAAACATGTTATGATGCCATGAATTATAAATCATTCAATAGATCGTCTTTGTCCTGTTAAACATTGTCAAAGAAAACAAACCAAATGAAACAACCACCATTCCATGTTTTCTCTTGAAGGGCAAAGATATACTAAAAATATATATATCAGCGACGACCAATATCAATTAACCTTGAACAATTATATACATTGGGAGAGCAAACTTCTATTTGGGGGAAATTTCCAAAGTTTTAGAAGTTTTTTTGTGATGAATTGATCTAAGCGATCCATTGCAAAAAAAAAAAAAAAAAAAAAA
>Ga0116227_10001508_pt1 | contig 52030 bp, 42 predicted proteins | sample S1TSphgellanicum_FD_89693 | JGI IMG/M metagenome (GOLD analysis project Ga0116227, IMG submission 89693) | Host-associated microbial communities from peat moss isolated from Minnesota, USA - S1T2_Fb - Sphagnum magellanicum MG | ecosystem: Host-associated > Plants > Peat moss > Unclassified...
GCGAGGCCATTTTCGATATTTACGCTTCAAGACCTTTCCAATGACACCAAGAACACCCCAATGCGAGGTGTTTTGGGCCTTGCTGTCGAACTCTAAACATTCGGGAGTCCCGGAGGACTCCAACTCCCCAACTTTGGGAGTTTGGGCTATACCCCCACACTTTGCCAAAGTGGGGTTGTGACACCAAATCCCCAACTTTGGGAGTGTTGGGCTTCACCCCCACACTTTGCCAAAGTGAGGTTGCGACATGTAGAGATTTGTTTGGGTGTCCTATTCATACATTTTTTTTTTAATCCTTTTCCTAACAATACTAGCAATGTTTTTTTTTCCTTTTTTTTGTTCACTAATTTTGTAATATGTACCATCAAATACACACGCACCTGTGATTAGGCATGGGGTTCAAACTATTACATATATTAAAGGACGTCATGATGTGAAACATCATTTCATCCATCTGTCTCGTCATCCATCCGTCCCATCATGGTCTATTTAATATCATCATATTATAAGTTTCTATTATATATGTATATATATACCATTTGAAACCATAGACTTTGGATAAATCCAAGGAACAAGATAAATTAATTAATTTTGATTACATATATTAAAAGACAACGTAAAATGAAACATCATTTCATCCATTTGTCTCGTCATCCATCTATCCATCCGTCCGGTCATCCATTCGTCTCATCATGGTCTATTTAATATCATCATACTATAAGTTTATATTATATATATATATACCACTTGAAACCATACACTTTGGATAAATCCAAGGAACAAGCGAAATTAATCAATTTTGATTATATGTAAAAAAGGAAAATAATGTTCTGTAAGGAAAATAAAGTATTGTAAGTACCGCACACACTCTCGCCGCAAATAAAACCCATAGGAAGCTTTGGCTTTTGCATTGGGTAGGACTTAGATTTACACTAAAAAGCTGACAATGTTTTTATGTTATTGATGTGAGCCAAGATGAGGCTGTCAGTGGAGAGATATTTGGATAAGTTTGACCCACTTTCTATGGTCACACCATGAGGAGTGTTTTGTGTAAACAAGGGGGAGACTGATCTTAACAGGGTGAGTTTGAAGCAGAATAAAACAAGTAGTTTAGTTAATAGGCAGGGCAACAAATACACCAAAAAAAAAAAGGCTTGCAGAAGTGTTGTTTTTTGTACCTCCAAGAACAAATGTGTGATTATCTCTCCTTTTCTTTAGTTCTTTGTTGGAATTTAAAGCATTGATGTGATGTGTGTTTGGGTTTAATTTTGGGTGGCTTTCATGTGATACAGACGGTGGATGATTTGGCTTTTGAATGTGCACCATTTGCAATTGTGGACCAAATAACACTTTTCCTCAATATGAGCCAGCAACATAAGAAATAGAGAAAGAGAAAATGAAAAATAGACATAAACCCTAAACCCATTTTGGGTTTCAATTATGTTTGGCATTATTCTTTTATTATGTTCTAATACTTTGTCAATGGTGTCATCTTCCTTTATAACTTGATCAAACCTTTTTTGTGAAAATCACTTTTTCTGTGCCTATTTTGCTATTTGTTTTACAGGAAGCAAGGGAGGGTCTAAGGGAGGCAATGGCTAAAGATGCGGTCACTCTCAATGTTAAGCTACCTGCATCTCACAATGATAAAAGTTTTGAAAAACATGGTCATATTCCAGCAATTCCAGACTTGGACCACCACTTGTTGCTTTCAACACCTATGTTTGCAGAAATGCAAATGCTGCTGACAATGACATCCTAGGGAGGTACTTGGGACTTCCAGAAGAAGATCAATTCTTTACGATATCACGAGTATAATGTTTCACGTCCGGTTGTAGAAGATGAGGATGGTGACACATTACATAATGACACTACAACTTTCGAAACTCTTTTTTTAGGTACATTTTGTTGTCCAATTTCCAAAACCTAAAACCCCTAACCTAGAACCCTAAACCCTAAAAATTGAGAATCATAGTTGGATATCAGAACTAGGTATTTTACTTTGTGATAACTGTGGTTATATATTGGAACCATGTATTTGATTTTTTGAGAACTATGGTCATCGTCCCTAAAAATTGCCTTGATACCCAACGGGGGTTTGGTGGAGTTGCTAATAACTACCCAACCCTCGTTTAAACATGAGAAGTGAGCTAAATGGCTATGAAAGGACTGGGATCATGTTTGATACCTTTCTGTTGATCTTTGTAGCAATTGATGCGGAGGAGGAGGTGCTGCTTGCAAGCAAGGAATCAAGGTTGAAGGAGCTAGGACATATGCATAATGAGTTATGGCAATAACCAGCTCGGGTGCACAGGGTTACCCTGTCCATAACCTTCAACCTACACTTCATCATCGGCAACCTACTAAGCTAGCACAAGGTACCACCCTCAGGTCTCATTAGCCCAATGAATGGATGAAGATTTGAGAACCGCTCTCAGCATGGATGAATACCAGATACAGTCTTCGAATAGAAGAAAATGTCATAACCGCTCTCTGCGTGGATGAAAAGAGGCCGTCTGGACGGATTCTCCTTAGAGACGGCGATGTCCGGTAACCAGCGCCCTGCAGTTGGTTACCTAGTAGCCTGTACACAAATACATACAGATTAGTATAGTACATAATACATACAGGGTTGTATAATATGCAAAAATGGCGGGAAATGATTTAGGCCAGTTCCCGCCATTCTCTGGACGAGGAAAGCGCTCGTCGCGTCGTCGAGAACTCGCGCGGAATTCCGTTGTGCATCTCCCAGCGCTGAATGTCCAAGGGTTTGTCGTAGTGACTTTCAAGAGCTTTACAAGCAGCAGGGAAGCAGTTATGGAGGAAGAGCAGGAGCAGAGGGATGTTGCAGCAGCAGCAGCACCCACTTCCTCTATTTCTCCCGGTCGCCTTTCACAAGGTCTTGAACTTTTTGTTTACACTCCTGTTGTTTTCATTTTCTGGTTCTTTTTAATTTGTTTGTTTGCGTAGAAGAGGGGAGGACTTCTTGGGTGGCAAACGGGGAAATCAAATCTTGAGACTGCTTTTTGTATCTTGGGTTTTCAGGAGTGTCGTCGCCATTTCCTCCGATGACTTCCCCAATTTTTCACCGACGAGGGGAAACCCCGTATTCAGCAGAGACACGACGCAACGGGAGGGTTAGTACTACGCCGGCATCCGCCACGCGAGGAGGGGGTAGAAGAGAGAGGGAAAATGGCACCACCACAGCTCGCAGACGAAGTCGTTCTCCCAGCATTGCGAACTCAGGCTACAGTTCTCCTTATGATATGGCCACGCCTGGCACTCCTGGCACTCCTATTTTCAACCGTGGCACGTATCCTTCATAATCATCATCTTCAGGAAACCTTAAACCCCACCCATCCACCCATTCTCTCCGTTTGCATTGATGAAACTTTCTCTTTTATTAAAGGACAACAGAGTGCTCGCCATCGTAATCTGCCATCATCTATAGAAAGCATTACCTATGTCTTGCAAAATGGGTAGCAACTCGCAACCCACTCACTCATCTGGAATTTCTTAACTCCTGGTGAAGACCACAGTATTTCCAAAACCAGAGAAGTGATCTAGGAGGTTCCACAGGCAGGCCTAGACGGCGACGACGCTCGACTTCTCGGGATCCAATGGATGTAAGTGGGTCCACAGGTTCTACAATTTCCTGCTCTTTTTTGTTCCAGTTTTATTTCCTTACCATGCATTGAGGGTCTGAAGGTGATGGAAGACAATCTGCTTGATGGTGCTTCTTTGTCCTTATCATGCAATGCTGGCCTCAGTTTCTTTTGGTTTTGTGTTTCTTTCCAGGCACGACCATCATCTGATGCAGAAGATGGACCTACCACTCTCTCATATGTCTGGGGCACCAACATCAATGTGCCAGATGTCACAAATGCAATTGCCCGCTTCCTCCAGAATTACAGAACAAGCCCTGAAGATATGGAGGCGAAATACATTCAGCTGATAGAGCAGGTGGGGTTTGGGGTTTTGCTACAAAGCATAGGGAACCAATCAGTTGTTGCCAGTTAGGTTCTGCAATTCTGCAAGACACCATTGAGGGTTGGTGGTGGTGGTGGTGGTGTTATGAAAGTGAATGTCAAGGATATGTCCCCTTTCACTATTCATGTGCTAACAATCAGGTGCACAACATGCTTCTTCCAATTATCAGGCAACAGAGAGAGAGGAGGATACATTGAACATCGATGCTTCAAATGTCTATGAACATGATCCAGATTTGTACTCAAAAATTGTGCGCTACCCACTTGACATCATACCTCTTCTGGACGTTGCTTGCTTGGAGGAAGCAGTTAAAATCAAACCAGACTATGAGAAGGCAATTGAGGTTTGTGATCTTTCTGCTTCTCTGCCAGTTTCTTCAACTGTCTCAATTCTTGGATATGCTGATGCAAAGAGTAATGTGAGAAAAATCCTCACTGTCAACTGGACCAATGTCCAGCTGCAACTCAGTTTCTCTGCACTGGTTTTGTATGCTATTGACCTCCAGATGCCAATTACCAGTAGCTGATGACATCCATGGTGATGTTACAGTAGCTGGTCAATGCTGTAGATGTTGTTGAAGGCCTCTCAATGTGCATGTGACTGTCACTGTTGTTCAAACTGCTCCTGTATTGTGTTTGGTTTGATTTTGTTCTTCAGAATTGTGGCTTCCTTGTTTTCTTGTTTGTCAATTTGTTGTCAGATTGTAAACTCTAGAACTTGATCATAAATCTGCAGTTGTTCATCCCCACTGTCTGCTTGCTGACTTCATGTTCATGTTGGACTGTTAGGCTAGACCTTTCAACCTTAGGGAATCTGTTAACATGCGGGACCTCAATCCCTCAGGTACAGTTGCCCAGAAAATTGCATGTTTCCATTTTTTCCATGTTGCATACCATTCTCTTGAAGCCAGATCTTTTGAAGAATAGTTTTCACAAATCTGAGCTGCAATTAAGTGTCTGCTATGGGTATTTGCAGACATAGACAAGTTGGTGTCAGTGAAGGGGATGGTAATTCGGTGCAGCTCCATCATTCCAGAAATCAAGGAGGCCTTCTTCAGGTGTTTAGTATGCAACCACTCACCCAAGATGCTTCAAGTTATCAAAGGTAAGCCAATCACCTATAGTCGAATGATCAGCTTCTGGCTCACCTTTCTTGTTACATGTCTTGTCTGGCCTCAAATCTTGTGTTCTTCTCTGGGCCCTTCTTGCAGAAGCTCTTCAAGCACAAACTGGCGGCTGTGACAGAGAATTGCAGTGATACAAATTGCGATTGGGATTAGTACTTGAGAAATTGCCACATGCAATAAAGCCCATGGGTATAGACTGCAATGTGAGGATGGGGAGTGCAGGCTTTAATGCTTCCCAATGTTCACAGGTGTTTCTAAGAGGATTGATGACTATGTGTAGGGAGGGTTGAGGAACCGACAAGATGTGAAAAGCCTGAATGTGCAGCACGAAATTCTCTCGCTCTCATACACAACCGATGCACGTAAGTCATTTGACTTTTTCATCTCTGTATCTATCTTGCCTTTGCACCAGATAGCAGGTATGGCAAAAACTGACACAACTATTACTGTCAATGCATTATTGTGGATATTTCTCTGCAATCTCTTAGATGAAGGTGTTGGTCTGATTTTTTGTTGAGAGAACTCACTAGGTTATGAGTGCACTGATTCCTGTCATGTCTGTTTGGATTCAGCCAGAACTGACACAATTGTTACTATAAAGTATTTTGTGTGATTTTCTCTGCACTCGCACATGTGCACTAGACAGCAATCAGTGGATTGTAGTGTTCAATGACATGGTTTATGGTTTGCAGATTTGCAAACAAGCAAATAGTTCGGCTGCAAGAAACACCTGATGCCATCCCTGAAGGCGAAACCCCACATACTGTAAGCCTGTGCTTGTACAACACCATGGTTGATGCAGCTAAGCCTGGGGATCGCATTGAGGTATGTGTGACCCTTGAGATTTTGTTGGGACGTTATCCTAGGGTTGTAGACTAAAATGCAAAGTTGTTCTGCAACAGAGAAGCCCATAGTGAGGACTGATTATCTGTGTTGCACCTCTGGACTCTGGTTCAGGTGACGGGGGTATTCAAAGCTATGGCCGTTCGTGTTGGGCCTAACCAACGGACACTGAAGTCACTTTACAAGGTGCCTAATCTTATGCATTCATAATCCTCAGTTAGGCAACACTGGCATCCAAGCTAATCAGATTCTTGTGATTGCTTTAGGTTAGATGTTTTGACATTGAAAAATCCAGACTTGTCACTTTCTATTTTTGGTGTGTTGTTGGCAGACATATATTGACTGTGTTCATTTGAAGAAGGCTGAAAAGTCCCGAATGCAAGCTGAAGATCCATTGGAGAGAAACAGGGAGAGTGACAATTATGCATCATTTCATGAGGGTGATAGCTCAGATGCAGCAAATGAAGCAAAGGTAAGTTGAGGTGCACTGCTAGCAAGTTATATGGTGTGTTGCCCTTTGGTTAGCTTTTATGATTGGCTTATACATCTAGTGTTGAACAAAATAATTCCTGGACTGTGATGAACCATTTGACATATTCATGAAAAACCATGCAGATTGCAAAGTTGAAAGAGATTTCAAAGTTGCCTCACATCTATGAGCTCCTGACAAGATCACTGGCTCCCAGCATTTGGGAGCTTGAAGACATTAAAAAGGGGCTTCTTTGTCAGGTATGTCTTGCAGCTCCTGATATACTCTCAGGTTTTGCTGTTGAGCTTTTGAACTTTTTTCAACAAGCATGTTTGGAATGGTTTTTTTACTAATTCTGCTTATTCATTTCTGCAATTTTTTTTTCCTGTTGCAGCTCTTTGGTGGGTCTGTCAAGAAATTGTCATCAGGGGCTTCTTTCCGAGGAGACATGAACGTGCTATTGGTTGGTGACCCTGGAACCAGCAAATCTCAGCTGCTCCAATATGTGCACAAAATTGCACCTCGAGGCATCTACACCAGTGGGCGAGGAAGCTCAGCTGTAGGATTGACGGCATATGTTGCCAAGGATCCTGAGACCCGGGAAACTGTAATCTTCAACCCTATCTCGCAGTGCTTTTGTGGAATGTACTTCACATCATGGGCTCTGCACAAAGGAGTGCAGACTTTTAGTATGGATTACCTGTAATGCAATGTCTATTGGCATACATCTTGCAGGTTCTAGAGAGTGGCGCACTCGTACTGAGTGACCGTGGCATCTGTTGCATTGATGAGTTTGATAAAATGTCAGACAATGCTCGTAGTATGCTCCATGAGGTACTCAACTTTTATCCTTTGGCTCGTCATTACATACTCCTTTGCACATGTTGGGAAATTTCAGCTGAACAAGCCATTCATAACACGTTGAGCTTTTTCCCTCTAGCAAACAGAAATTGGTCAAGACTAATGCTGAGATACCTTGTGCAGGTCATGGAGCAGCAGACAGTCTCTGTAGCCAAGGCAGGTATCATTGCAACACTGAATGCCCGCACTTCTGTGTTAGCATGTGCTAATCCCAGCGGGTCCCGCTACAATCCACGCCTTTCCGTTATTGATAACATTCAGCTTCCTCCCACCCTCCTCTCAAGGTGCTAGTGTTTATCCTCATGTGAATTCAATCATGTTGTACTTGATGGCAATATTGACTAGACCTGTCTCATCTGCAAAACAATGTGGTATCAGTGGTTCATGTGCTTCCATTCCTCTGGAACTTGGTATGTTTGCAGTACTTGATGCTGTCAGTATAGTTTTTGGATACTCCCATCTTCACTGTTGGCAATCTCTTGATTGTGTATTGAAGGAGACCACTCATGCATGAGCACTGTGATCTTGTTGTGGAAGCAGATTCGATTTGATATATCTGGTGTTAGACAAACCAGATGAACAAAATGATCGCCGCCTTGCCAGGCATCTTGTTGCCTTGCACTACGAAGTTCCTGAGGTCCTTTACTGCCCCCCATTATCCTGTGTATTTTGAAAGGTAATTTCAATCAAATTATGAAAATCTAGAGCTGGAGGGTGCAACAAAGACTAGCATTTCTCACAATCCTATGAATCGATTCAAGTCTTGTCAACATCTGTATACAGCTGTAATGATACTATTGTACTTGGGTTGCTTTGTAATGATATCTCTGCATAGTTTAATGGAAAATGAGTCCTCATATCTTGCTAGGAGTAATTTTTCCTTATCCTGCAATGGGGCATTCAAAGCTAGAAATGTACTTGTGAGCCAGAACGATAAACTTGAGTTATGAATGACTTTAATTTTTTATCCTGAATTGGTGGGGGTTTATGCAGGCTCCAAAGCAGGAGGCTCTAGATCTTCCCACTCTTACAGCATACATCACATATGCGCGTCAACATGTGCACCCCACATTATCGTCTGAAGCTGCTGATGATCTTGTCAATGGATATGTTACCATGCGTCGCAAGGGCAACTTCCCAGGAAGCAGCAAGAAGGTATGTCAAATTTGCTTGATATACCACTTGACCTTTGAGTATACATCTACAGGAATCCATGCCCTTCAAGGATATTTCCTCAGTGTTTTGTTGGGCAAGGCAGTTACATACTGTGGCACCAATTTGATGCCTTGGAATGCTGAAATTGGGTGTCACAAGTGTACTTTCTGCATTGAGATATTCTCAAGATGTGCATTATTGTTTGCATTTGATCTGTGACAAGATCTACTTTTTAATCACAGGTAATAACTGCCACACCACGGCAGTTAGAAAGCATGATCCGCATCAGTGAAGCCTTGGCCCGGATACGCTTCTCTGAAGTGGTGCGACCATACAATCTCTTTCTTTCTATCTCTCTTGCAAATCTTGGCTGGGTTTGTATGTGCTGGTCTGTGGCACACATTCAAAGTAGTCACAAGCATACACTAACCTTGATTTATCTAATGGCTTCAAACAAGTGGGCAGTGCCAACAGATCAAATTTTGTTGAAGTCTGCTATATTGCTGGCTTATTTCCTCAAAACATGGATTGCTATATCTGACAGGTTGAGCGATGTGATGCGGCTGAGGCAGTACGATTACTTGAAGTGGCGTTGCAACAGTCTGCTACTGATCATGCTACAGGTAAAACTCAACACAGGAAAGCTTCTATCTGCTGTGCAGTTCCTTCACATGAAGTAAAATATGCCTTTTGGGGGCCTTCACTACAGGCACAATTGACATGGATCTCATCACAACTGGAGTGTCTGCAAGTGAGCGAACCCGACGTGCCAATTTGATAGTTGCCTTGCGGACCCTTATTGCTGAGAAACTACCTCTTGGCAGTCCCCCAGCGAAAGTTCCTCAGGTACCGAAGATTTCCACCCACTAATTTTCTCATCATTATGTACCTGAAAATTCCCAACCTTTTTACCATGGGTTTACCTGTAACAAGATAATGGAGCAATTGAGATCAGTATATCTATGTTTCATGTCAAAATCAGCTCACTGATTCAGGTTCTTTGAATGAATCCACAGCTTTTGGAGGATATGCGGAAGCAAAGCACTGTGGATGTGAGCTTGCAAGATGTGAGTTCTATCTCTGTACTGTGCCAAATTGGCCTGCTTGCTATTCTGTATGCTCTCTTTTGCCTTAACTCATCTGAGACTTTTATCTAATGCCAGTATGGATTTGAATGTCGAGTTGCAGCTTCGCAATGCATTGAGCTCCCTTTCAGGAGAAGGCTATGTCAGTATCCACGGGGACAATGTCCAAAGATTATGAACTTGAGAATCAAATTTGTCATCACCAGCCCAGCACGCCTTGGCAGAGAGTACATTACCCTCCCAAAGTAAGATAATTCCCATACACTCAGTTTAGAAGCTAGGTTGTAATGCCAACTCCTTTCGAGATCGGTCAATTTTGCCAAACCAGATGATTGTCTTATCCTAGGTGTGTTTTTATTAGTCCCAGAGTTTTCTGTCACATGATCACTGTAAAGTCTGTCTCTTCACAGAACCAACATGAAACCAAAGGGATTTGAATCACAAATTCATTTCTATACTACTACTGATATACACTGCCCTCTCTACGCCCTTGTTTTAGATGATTGCCTTCATAGTGAGAAGCTAAAAATGAAATGAAGTCTACCCTTGCAATCTTGTTCCTGCTTGAATAATGATGGTATTAATTTTTTAAATTATTTTTTATGTCTCTTGAACGGTTGCTACATTGTGACTGAGATTAATCTTGGCTTCCAGACTTCATGAGATTTGTGACTTCAATATGCTATGGCAGTGTAATACCACTTCCCAGCACAAACCAAAACAAAAGGGAAAAAAGAAAGAAAAAGGGTGGTTGTCACTGGAATGGAGAAAAGAAAAAAGAAAAAACCTTTACATTGGCAGCCTTAGAATTTTTCTTTTGGGGCAAATTTCCATAGATAATAATGCAAAGTGCATCCGGTCAATAAACTACCTGATCTGCAAATCCCACTTGAAATTGGAAATTATGAAAATTAACTTTCAGCAAAAACACAATGGCTCCTATTTCTAAAACCCATTTTTTCTTAACATAATTTCCTCTATATGTAGGAAACTTGTTAAGATGGGATCATGCAATCTACAGCGGCCTATTAGCTCAGTTGGTTAGAGCGTCGTGCTAATAACGCGAAGGTCACAGGTTCGAAACCTGTATAGGCCAAATTGTTTTTCCCTTTTTAATAACCTGGTAAAAGCAATAAACAGGGGAGCACATGGATAAGAAATGTGTTTGGAATTCTGCAAGAAGGACCTCAAGGTAGATTCTGAAAAATCATCCATTTACCAATTCCTTGAAATTCCTCATCACTGAAATTTACAACTTGCTCATTAACCTAACCTGTAGCTCTTCCATCCCTTGCAACATTTACACATGCAACTGCCATTTCTCCTTTCCAGTGACAAAACCTAACTGCTATAGAATTTTTTCATCTAAACTGAGATGGGGTCAGTTCCCTCAGTGTTCAAGTACCATTTAAACTCCTAATCGTAAACCCAACATTCATGCATTCAACATTCTAACAAAAGGTTGGCCCATCCCTCTACACCTTTGGCCTTCACAGAGTGTTGGGTATCTCCCATATATGCATGGTTTGACAACCATGTGAGTACTTGTTAGTGGTCACAGAAATCCCAGAAACCTGTGAATACAAAATATCCTTTTCCCCCTTGGGTTCTGGTTATACAGCAACCCAAAGTTTCCAGTGATAGATACCCCATTGAAGTTTCATGCATCAAGAGATTACTGAACTTTCTTCTTCTCCCCAACTAGTCAAGGTTTTCAGTCCCCCCACTCATCAACAACAATGCCCCCACCAAAACTGCTTAACATTTCTTGGGTTCATTTGGCCACTAAGAGGCCCTCACTCCAAGAAGAAGGTGGAGGTACCAGTGTGGGTGCTGGTTCACCCTGGCCAGATGAGAAAGGGGTGTAAGAGCATCTCCAGCGGTGGTCAGTATGTGATCCTGCACAGTAAAAATAGATGAAGAAAATCCAACATATGCCGGTTTGACTCAGGAAAATGGTTTTGGCTCAGCATAATTGCTCAGATTGCCGTGGCTGGTAAAAGGCTCAGCAGCGCTGTGCACCTGCAAAAAAGAGTATAGTAAATATGATCTAACTGCTACTCACTGTTTCTGATTGGTCCAGGTGGTGTGTTATTAGTAGTCCCCCAGCTGTTTGCTGTCCCCGTTTCAGTTTTATTGGTGGGGTTGCAAAAGAGTACATAACTAAACTTGGATGTGAAAAATATTTTCGCAGGGTCACATACTGACCACCGCTGGAGATGCTCTAAATGCAATCCACAAAACCTGGACAAATTTTAAGTTTTGGGCAAAGCCCCTGGGTGGGGGGCAATTCCCAAAATAAGGGGGCCATGACATAATGGGCCAATAGGTATGTCAGTCTGTTGACAGGGCAGTACTGGGAAATAATACTGGATAGATTGTAATGCCCAGATTTTGATGTCCTTCCAAAGTGCTTATTGATTGTGCCAAGTGGCTTGGTATGCTAGTTCTTAGCCTCTTATGTAGCTCAAAATATGCTTTAGAATGATGGAACACTGGTAAACTCTATTAAACAAAACACTGAGGAAAGGGAGGGAAGGAAGAACAAAGAGAGAGGACCCAAGTCTGGGCCAGAAGAGGAAAACCCAAAGTGGGTCACAAACTTTTGAAAAGTGATTGAAAGTTAGGAGATTCTTCATGCCCACTTTTCCAAGGTGTATACAATTTCCTTGCATAGCTCAATATGTTTTGAAACATTGAAAGAACCAAGCATAAGGACTAGAACCAAAGGTTTTAAGGGTACTTCATGCCGACTTCTAATGTGTGACCAAGTCCTTTGAAAGCAGTAAGACTGACAATGTGTGAACAAGTCCTTTGAAAGCAGTAAGACTGACAATTTGTGAACAAGTCCTTTGAAAGTAGTAAGACTGACAATTTGAGAAACTTGCAATATCAAATTCTTAGTGGCAGGGATGTGCATTTCTCAATACTCTTTAGTGGTGCTTTTTGAGGGGCATTGCCAACCTTTTGTCCTATGGGTCTTATCTTCTTCTCCAGTTCTCCCAGTTTGATAGGATGGTCAACAAAAAACCAACTACTATTTCGGCAGATTCATAAAGCTCCTCCCTAGTCTTAGGCTCCACTCCCTAAGTTCATTCTCTTAATTTTTTCTTAGTTTTTCTCCTCATTCTTTAGAATTTCATAAGATTTAATATTTAGATTATTTCTCAAAAAAGTCATAAACGACATTCATTTATTCCCAATAATATAAATATATAATTAATATAAAATTGAAAATAATAATAATTACAAATTTATGCTCATTAAGAAGTTTAAATACAACTAGGAGGTTATTCCAAATGGTCATAACACATTCATAATATGATTTTTAGGTCCAACATCTTCTAAGTCCTAAGTACACTCTTAATGGAGTTTGCCAGGGTTTCATCGTCTAAGTTCTTACACACACAAAATTGCAAGCATTGTGAAAGGCAATCATGTTGTTACCTCTTCACATAACCAAATTGATGAGTAAGCTCAGATTTCAATGCGCAAAAGCTATTCTGAAGTCATTCGGATGTAAGTAGTTTTGCCTTCTTCCCCCTTTCTCCAATCTCCTTGTCCTCTTTCCCTCAGTCGCTTATGTTTTGTCTCATTTCAATAATGTGATCATCATCAACAACTGAACCATGACAAAGCAATAGACATCCTCACCTCTCATCACATATTCATATGCTTTGCTAATGAGAGGTGAGCATTCCTAGCCTTCCGTAGACTTTAATTGAACCCTCACCTTGAATTGATACCAGCTGCATAACAGCATATGACATCCTATTATGATTATTGAAGGTAGTCTATCACATCCCCATGTTAGGAAGTCACATTTTGTATTATTCTTTGAACTCTCCTACCCAATGAATCCAAGTATCAACCTCCTCAATACTTCATATCCAATATTAAATCCATCCGATCATTAGTTAATGCCTTTGAGGATGTTATATGTCAATCAACAAATATACTTGCCCAACATTGATTTGTACTTTGTATGCTGGTAGGAGTGTGGGTGCTAGTTGACTTGGGTGCTAGGGACATGCAACTAGAAAATGTAGTTTTTTCCTTTTAGAGGAAAGGGGAATGGGGCAAATTTTATGTTGGATTTTGGTGTTTGGAATGTCATCTAAATTGGTTTCCAACATACCAAAGTTCCACTCTTTGTAACCATAGGTCAGTCAAAAGTGAGACATTACAATCATTCTATTCTGGGAGTGTCCAAAATGTGGACATATTTTGGGAGACGGGCTATTAGAAGAGAGTGACTGATCACAAAATGATTGTTTTTTGAACTTGGGGTTTCCAAAAAGCTAATCTAGATCTATTAAGGAAGGTAATATTTTGCAACCCTAATTTTCAGAAAAAATTCAACCTCTGAAAATTAGGGCAGGCTTTTCCGCCTGCCCACCCTTCTCCAGCCATTAAAAAAAAACCTGCCCTACTTTTCAGAGGATGTGAGAGTCCATGGCAAAAGATATCCTGCAAGATATCAGGGCTGAGTTCTAATGCCTGACGATGGTTGTCTAAGAGCATCTCGAGCGATGCTCAGTACGTGACCATGCCGAAACATTTTTCATATCCAAGTTTAGTTATGTATTCCTTTGCAACCCCACCAATAAAACTGAAACTGGGGACAGCAAATAGGTCAGGGGACTACTAATAGCAAACCACATGGACCAATGATTACGATGGGTGAATCAGAAACACTGAGCAGCACTTAGATCATATTCATTACACTCTTCTCTGCAGGTGCACAGTGCTGCTGCGCGTCGTACCAGCTGCGCAATTATGCTGAGAGCTAAATCCATTTTCCTGAGTCAAACTCATACAGGTTGGATTTCCTTCATCCATTTTTACTGTGCAGGATCACATACTCAGCACCACTGGAGATGCTCTAAGTACACTACACAAATTAAGGCAGGTTTTTATGCCTACACAATTAAGAATAGACTGGTCATACTCGAAGTTTCTGTAGTATTCATGTCTGTGTGGCTACAGCGTCAAGAGGATCTTTGATGAGAAACCGTAAACACACAGTCCATGCACAAACAAGAATTGCATCTTGAGTACAATAAGAGAATAAGAACAGATTTTGTCTTCAGAAAAGAAGGTACCCCAGAAGCCAACATCTTGGTGGCAACCAATTTATTTGAGTCAAAAAACTTGTCGCAATGAGACGAACCTAAGTTAAGAACAATTCTCATGAAACAATAATGCCGACTTTAGACGAGGGTCCAGAGTCCGATTTCCTAGGAACCAATTTGGACTGATTTGAAGCAAATTGAATCCTTGAGTTGGGCTATACCTTGGTCCCTAGCCTGATTCTTGGTTCTCCAAATCAGGAGCTCTCCTTTTAGCACTGTTTTTTGGTCCAAACCAATTGATTTTCCCTCCAAAACAGGTGCCATGTAAGTTCAGCCCCAGTTTGCCACTTTTTGGTCTTGGACCCTCATCTAAAGGGCTCGGGACCAATTTAAAGCTTTTGACCAATAAAATTGCTTGAATTCATTGGTCCCTGGACCTTGGACCCTGGTCTAAAGTCGCCCTAAGACATCAAAACATTCTTCAACATCCAGTAGTACATAGCGTGATCACGAACATAATAATTATTATGTTTTTTGCCATTTATATTTGGCAGTAAAAGTAATGCTATTTTGTAATTCGATATTATATATTATATTCTAAATAATGATGTTAGCTTCTTTCCATTTTCCTTTCAGGTTTTTTGTATGGTAGGCAGGTATATTTCATGCTTCCAACAATTCCACAAAAAGTAATCAATTACTGCCTAACTGGGCTAGGTACTACAGAACTGTTACACAAGTGGCACTTTACATGAGGGGCATGATTTGATTTCAGTGAAGAACTGGGTACCCAATGACATTTTATGATGATATCCATCTGCATGATAAAAATGCATCTGGATGTTTTGTGCATGGGGCCAGGGGGATATTTGTAGAAGCCCCCATCCCCTTTAAAAAAAGAGTGAACCCACAAAGGCACCATGCAGGATGGATGATGTGTGGACAAAAAGCACTTTTCTATTGTATTCCTGACACATAGCTATCCAGGGTTGTTAGCTATGTACTAACCATGCACATGCATCTATGGGCCCCTTGACCCAGCACCCACCAGTGCACCAGTTGAGGGATGAGTCTGTTCAAGTTGTTTTTGGATGAACTTAGACTAGGGAACCTTTTTTTTTTCCCCTTTCCTTACCTTACCACGCCCCTCAATTTCAAACCTAAACACCTACCTACCCCCTCACTTCTCTTCTTCTTCATTATTTTTCCTCTTCTTCTTCCTTTTGTCTCCTTTTCCTTCGCAACAGCGCTGTAGTAGCCCCTTCACCATTGCCGCTAAAGGAGGAGCCGTGCTGCATCATTGTAGTTTCTGCCATCGCTACCAAAGCTGCCCCCGCCATTACTCCAGTGCATCACCATCCCGTCCGTGTGTATGTGTGTGAACCTGAGAGAACACAAAACCAAAGAGAAGTAGGGCACACAAAACCAGAGAGTCACGAAGCAAAGCATGTTCTTCTACCTTGCCATCGCCACACATAACCACAATTGCAGGCAGAGCAGATTTTTCTGCCTTGCCTTGTCATCACCACACATAAATAGAAAGTAGCAGGGGAGAGCAAGTTTTGCCCCTGTCTGCCTTGCCTTGCCATCACCACAGCGCAGGGCAGGTTTTGTCCTAGTTTGACTTGCACAAAAAACCAAAGAAAAGCAGGGCAAGGCACGTTTTGTCCTTGTCTTCCCTACGCTACTATCGCCAGAGAAAACCATAAAAAATCAAGGCAAGTTAGGATCTATCCATGTCTACCCTACCCTGCCTGCCCAACCATCGCCAAAGAGAAGAAAGGCCGGCTCTATCCTGTTTGCCTTACCACACATCTGATCAATTTTAATTTCTTTCTCCAATATATGGTGCAAAGGCGCATAAAAAACGCAGAGGGGCACCCTGAAACCCCCATCATTATGGGCAACCTAGAGGAAGATGCTCTTAGTGGTGTGATTCTTGAAGTTGATGCAACTAATGAACTATCAAACCAAGAGCACAAAGTTCCAAAAATCCTTCCAACAGCCCATGATGTAATATTTCTGGAGGCCCTTCCCCCTCTTTAAATTGCAAGAAAGAGTGTTAAATGGGTCAAAAAGGGTTTGAAGTGATCTTGCAAAGTTGGAAAGTGCAAGGAATCATATGTTGTAAAGTGGATACTAACTACACACCAAAAGAAGGTGCATCAGTCCATTGCTGAAAAAGGGGAATCTTGGGTACCTTTCAACTTGTGAAGGGGGCCTCTGACATCAAAATCGATAATGAATGCCTGCATCTTGATTGCTGCCTAATCAATTTTGAGATGGAATGAATGAAAGGCAATTACTTGTGCATGAGCAAAAGTTACATTGGAATGAGATTAGAATTGGAGGAAAAAACACAAGGGCATCAAAAGGTTTTAAAATCACATTTGGTCAAGTTTGCTTTTAAAATATTGTTGAAATTTTTTGGCATTTCTAATTGGGGTGTGGGATACATCCCTGGAGATGCATTCTCACAAATTGAAAAGATGGAGAATTTGGTGACACCATCCTTCAATGCAAGTTATTTTATGTGAGGAAGACAAAAGTGGCATGGAATGCCACCACCTTATGGGAGTAGGAATCGTACAAGTCCACTCAACTTGAAAAGATGTAGGCTATATTTGATTTCCATGCATAAAAAATCATTCATTAATGGTGTTTATTTTCAAACCCTTTCATTGTTTTAAGTTAAATTGTTCAATTAAATTTTTAAAATTATTTTTTAGAAAATGTGTAAATTTTGATTTAAGTTGCATGGAATTTTGAAGGATTGATTTGTGATTGATGTAATTTCTTTCACTATAAATCATTGCCAAATGTACACCCATTATCACACAATATAAGTGGAGGAGATGGCCAAAGTTTATTGCCAAGCTCACGGTTTTAACGATGATGGACATTTTTATACAAATTGATGTGGATTACTATTTTTTATATTTTCGATTTTCCATGAGTTTTTTTTGCATTTTTTAATGTAATGTTTTAGAGGCCATATTAAACAATTATTTGGAATCACCTTGTTTTCTGATGCAATATTTTAATGCTTTAACCCTAATATACATGCTTAAAATAATGAACCCATAATACCTCCATAAAGACCAAAAATTCATTAATACCAAAGATGCAATACCCATTCTTTTGCTTTGTTTGCTATTAAGTAAGTATATTATATGCAATACTTGCATATCATTGGCAAAACACATAGTAAATTTTTCCTCTTCAATTACAATACTTACATGGGGCTCAAAGCACAAATTGGATTTTTTTCCCTTTTTTGTAATACCCGCATGGGGGCTCAAAACCCACATTTAACTTTTCCTCCTTAGTTGTAGTACCCACATGGGGCCTCAAAACAAACATTGGTTTTTTTCTCCGCTTTTGCAATATCCACATAATGGTCGTATAAACCTATATGTGCTCCACATATTCAAACATTTTAATATGGTGGATGCAACTATTGCATTCTTGAATGGGGATTCATTTAAGGGGGTTTCGACCAATAGACAACTTTTTCAACAAGCCCTATGTGCAAGTATTACCTATCTTTTAAAAACATTTATGGGGTTTAGGTAGAAGGTTTAGATTTAAGGTTAGGCTTAAAACTTTAGGATTTAAAGTTAGGTTTTAGGTTTTGGGGTTTTCATTTAGGTTTTAGGTTTTATGGTTTACAATTTGGGGTTTATGTAGAGGGTTTAGATTTAAAGTTAGGTTTTAGGATTTAAGGTTAGGTTTTAAGTTTTACGGTTTTTTAGGTTTTAGATTTAGGTTTTAGAGTTTACAATTTGGGGTTTAGGTAAAAGGTTTAAATTTAAGGTTAGGCTTTAGGTTTAGGTTTTAAGGTTTATAGTTTGGGGTTTAGGTAGAAGGTTTACATTTAAGGTTAGGCTTTAGGTTTTAGGGTTTTCATTTAGGTTAAAGGTTTAATTTTTAGGGTTTACAATTTGGGGTTTAAATCAAAGGTTTAAATTTAAGGTTAAGTTTTAGGCTTAAAGGTTTCCCTTTAGGCTTTAAGTTTAAGTTTTGAAGTTTAAAATTTGGGTTTAAAGGTAAAAGATTTAGGTTTAAGGTTTTAATTTTACGGTTTTGGTTTCAAGATTTTGGGTTTAAATTTTCAATTTTACAGTTAGGATTGAGGCTTTAAAATTAGGTTTTAATGTTAAAAAATTGCCACTATGACTTCCAAAATTGTCCACTATGGTAAGCTTTTACCCTCTTACAATGTACTTATGTATCTAGCTAATGCTAAAATTTATTGTGATTTGTGTGTGAATGTTTAAAATTATTTGGGCTACGAAAAACATCCTTATATTCCTTTGTGCATGGCATGTATTCAAGGCACAATGCTTATGTACAATGGAGAAGATCAAAGATGTTGAAGTCCAAAGAAGAATCATTCGTGACCTACATGATGTGATGTATATGTCCATCAAACCCAAGGAAAACATTGAAACTTTCAAAGAATGAGGGAGAATGAAAGTCTTACAAAGTTTTGAACAACATGTCTTAATGACTATTGGATACTTTACTTTTGGACCTATATTGTCGATTTGGTATGTGTTCATTTTCAAATTTAGTCTTTGAAAACATGTTTGTTTGATCATAGTTTCATAATTTTACGTCCCCTTAAATGGGTATGATCATGTTCTATTAACTAGAACATTGATTTAATTAATATTGTATTGTGCATTGTGTTTTAGAGTTATGCATGATTGGCCTCCAACGCATGCCACATTCCAACCAAGATACACAAACGAGCATTGAGTCTTACCATGGTGCCTTAAAATGTTGGCTTTCATTTGAAAATAAAAATCTTAGAGGACATTGAATTGATTGGTTGGTTTGGAGATTAACAATTGTATAACATTACATGCACACATTTGAAATGAACAAAAAGGAGTTCGTAAAAAACAAAGTTGTGGAATGTCTTGTGAAAACGAGTGTGGAAAAGGCAACATTAATCCCTCTCATGCATGTATCCCAACCATCGTTTGAAACAAATGGTTATTGGATCGTTAGGAATCAATATCTTGTTAATATGACATAAAAAATGAAATACCCATTTATAGAATGTTTAGGTTGCACATGTGAATGGGCATTGCAAAGGAATTTTTGCAAGCACCAAATTGTTATTATTTTCATAGTCACAAATGTTACCCAAAAGGATGTCATTGATTATTGTGGAACATGATTTGGATCTAATTGTAAAGGTTTAACAACCAAGTTTGCGAACCCCAAATATATTCCGAATGATTCAAATTCCAAAAATGATGGTGAAGCTTATGGTGACGAAAGGGTCATACTCTTTCAACATTGGTTTGATCGTAACCATGGAAGAGGTTGTGCTTCCTACAAAAGAAGATAAGGCTTTTGATGAACTTGAAAGTTCAAATGTTCCTTTGGAGGGAACACTAGCTCATTTGCATCACACAATGTAGGAGATTACTAGAGAATGCACACAAGGAGGGGTTGCATTTTGTGACCATGCCACCTTAATCATGAAAGTTTTGGCATGAAAAATCTAGAACATTCACTTCACAAAAGCGAATGAATCATTACATTTGGTAAGGTTGTTACATCGTGTGGATGATCGTTTAAGGTATTTGATTCATAGGTTGAAGGATTGGCATGAAACAATGTTCACACATACAAATGTTTGAAACAAAAGATCTCATGAATCAATATTAATTTTAACATCCAAAAGGCATCATATTCATGTAAACAATGTTTGTTCATTTTATACCAAAGGTTTATAGTATTATTGTGTATCAAATGTTAACAATATTATTTTGTGCTTCACAATCCATTGGTTGTGCCTTGGCATATGTTTTATGTTAGCATGAATCCCACAATATCAAACAAAAATCTAGCTAATGGAGAATATCCAAATGTGAGCTCATTGTGGTTCAAATATAATCAACATGACACCACCGACAATACCCAAGAATTAAAGCATGGTAGATAAAGGGAAGGTCTTCAATGAAAATGTAAGTATTGTTATTGGAATAAATTTCCAATGTGCTTTAAGAACACTATATGCATGTATTGCAATCAATTCATAAGGTTGGTTAGGTCCTATGATGGAGGTATTATAGTTGGGGCATTTTTTTCCGGTATGTATTAAGAAGACTATATGTAGATATTGTTATTGGAACCGATTTCTAATGTGGTTTAAAGAGGCCTTTACATAGTTTTTGTTAATACCATAATGCACCTAATGTCTAGTGTGAATTAAGGAGGCCCATATGCAAGTATTCCATTTCAAGGGTGTCATTTAGTTTAAACCAAAGGTTATGTGGCTTTGACACGTTATAAAAATAATGATAATATGGTACTGATAATATAACATTATTAAGTAAAAATTGTTATACATCAAATAACTATTAGCAACAAAAATGATGATGATATATTATAATATATAATTATTAAATATTATTAAATATTATATATTGTGCTAGTATATTTTTATACACCTACATGGCTATATAGCCTAGATAACACTAGTTAATTTATAAATATCTTACATATTAACTACAAATATTAACAATAATATTTATAATAATGAAAATTTATTAAAATCATTAATTTTAAATTTTAAATAATGATAAATATTTTAATGATTATCCATTAATAGTTTCCCCCTTTTTTTATTATCATAATAGTTTAATAAATTATTAGTGAAAAGAATACTTGTAATAATATCATTATTTATTATTATTCATTATAATTAGTCAAACATAGTTGCTAACAATATTATTTTAATATCATTTTAATACAAATCAGTATTAACAAATGGATAAATATCAGAATAATAATAATGTTATTCTATTAAATCAATACATGTGAAATTTAGTATTAATAAGAGAATTATTAATGATCATTAAAATCTATTTTTTATTGGAATTAATAATTTGAGTAAAATAATAATGTCTTAGTAAAAATAAGAAATATCTTTTTTAATGAAATATTAATAAATGTAATGGTGTTAATATTTATTATTAGTCAATATTATTCATTGCAATTATTATCAATATTAATTTAATAGTAATCAATAACTTAATATTTTATTATGTTTAGAGATTACAAGTAATACAAGATTTGAAAGGGCATATGTAGGTAATTGGAACACAAACAATTAGCTGACTATTTCCCAAAATTGCATTGTACATGTATTGTTCATTTTGTGAAAATGGACCTATTTCCATATTTTGATTATTAGAAAAGTAAAAGAAAAAAAATATATATGAGAAAAATTGAAAGGTATTATAAATAATTATGCATTACCCATTCATATAGGTGTAAGCAAAAAACACCATGTTAATTTTTTTCAACATTTGTTCTTACATCAACATATCACCAAGCAAAAGAATGTAAATATTGCAAAAAACACTATGCAATACCCACATTCATGAAACAAAACAATTAATATATATGTAAGTAAGGAGAATATAATAATAATAATAATAATAAATGTTTATTTTGTTATTTTTCATCTAATGAATGATTGACACATGTCACTGCCTATTTTATGCAACTTAGGTTGGTAAGCCACCTAGCCTAGGCTAGCTAAATGACACATGGGTTGTAATTATGATGACTTGAACCCCTCACCTCTTTGAAAAAAATTCAAGTCTTTCATTATTGCACCATTGGTCAACATAAATGACATAAATTGTCATCTTTTGATTATGAATAGTTTTTTAATTACCCTATTGAAATTGTCTAGTGTAGATATGTTATTACTATGTAAATTTTAATTTTAAGTAGTTTATGATTATGTATAATTTTAAGGATTACAAATAATTAAAAACATAATCATTACATATTTTAGATTATTTGTAAACCCCAAAATTTCACCCTAAAGCCTAAATGTAAAGCATAAACCCTAAAATGTAAAACTTAAAACATAAACCTACAACTTAACATTAATCCCACTTTAAAGCTTAACCCTAAATTTAAAACTAAAACCTAACCCTGAGTCAAGTATTGTTGCATTGTATTGAAATCTATTTGAGAAACTTGGCAAAAGTGGGATGAAAAATTGAAACCTACATTCTAATCTTTCAAACCCCAAAAAAAATTACCAAAAGGATAAATGTTCAATTCAAGGTGGACTTTACAAGGGTGCTACATCTAATGTCAAAGTCCAAACTACCCCAAAAAAATAATCATTATGGACTTTTTTCTTGTAGTGTAGTTGGAAATTAAGTTTATAATTTTTTATTACCACACATTGAAGTACAATAACATTGAAGATGAAAAAATCAAGCAAAAAAAAATCTCTAAAAAATTTTAAGATTTAAAATTAAAATTCGTAAATTCCATTTCAAGATATAAATTGATTTTTTCAAGGCCCATATTTTTAGAGGTTTAATTTATTTTTTTAATGGTGGTATGAACTTGGAAATGGAAAAATGTGTGAACTTCAACATCATTTAAATGTTTTTTTTGAAAAATCACTAGATTTGGACTAAAAAAATGGACTTTCATCTGCCTTTTTTGGGTGAGCAAAGTGTGCATTTATCCAAGATTTTTGGGAATGAAAAAGATCTCACACAAGGAAAGCTTTTGATCTTCATTGAACATAATTATGAAAAAAAAGGTAAGGTAGGATTCATATTCATTGTAGTGCTTACAAGTCTTGAGGGGCATCATCGATAATGAAACATCTTGGTTTCCAATTAAGCAAGATTAACAACATTTTTGCTTTCAAAGGTTTGAGCCATTTAATCAAATCATCCACAATTTGACTTGTAATGATCTGTGCTAAAGGCATTCCAAGTGATGAACATCAGAGCCCATCAAGGTGAACAAATGATATTTCACATCATTTGTATTAAATGTGACATCCATGGAAATTGCTCCATTATGGCCATATGCAAGCATGGATTAACAATGCATTGGTGTTAATTGGATGCCTAAAGTGAATCAGACTCGAATGCCATTAATTTTGCCAATTTTTTGAAGACAAAATATGTGTTTTAAATGTTGTAATGCCCTAGACTAAACTAAAATGGTTGGGATTTTATGCAACTACCAACTCATTTTCTTGTACTTCTAATTTGAATATTCAATGTTTTGTTGCATGGCAATGAAGTCATCCGTTGTCATGGATTCATTGGCATTCACACATTCCCACCAAATTGTTTTGTGGTTCTTGTCATAAATTTGTTTAGCGAAGTGTCCTAAACTCAACTGAGTCCGAATTTGATCTTTCAAAGATTATGAAATTCGGGGTGCATACTGTGACATGCGAGTTGATGACTCGAGATCTCATGTTTGCCATGTGTCGATTTACCATTCATTCAAGTTTGTGTTCAATGGTAAAAACATAGTTCCACCACATCAAGCTATGTGTACAATCTCTTTTGAAAAGTTGGCCAAACATCTTTGTTTGATCGATTTTGCATGGTTTGGATGATTGTGATGATCATCAAGACCATATGCATAATCATACTTACAAAACATACCTATGGCATATGTATTTGTGAAAGACATTATAAAATCAAAAGAAAATGCATGGAACATCACACTATACCAAACATGGCCAAGGTGGTTCTTTATTGATGTGGTCTATATATCCTTTTGTGGGGGTAAGTTTTTATGCATGTTCCATTCCACTAAGGTTTCCACATAACTTCCCTTCCCTTTTAATTTAACTCACACATATTGCATGTGCTATGTATGTGATCTCGATCAACACTTTGTTGTGTTCCCATGTTTCACCTTGAAAGTCCACACCAAATCTAGATTTTAAAAAAAGGATCCTATTGAGCTTTGGTGTCATGGATGCTAACACCATAGAGTTCATTCACATGAATGTTCATTCATGACTTGTAATTAACTTGTACTTAACTTTTAGTTTAATTTCAATTCACTCTTAATTACCTCTTAATTAGCAATAAGTTCATTTCTAGGTAACTTTTAATTCACTTATAACTATCCTTTAGTTCATTTCTAATTCATTTATAATTAACTCTTAATTAAGTTTTAGTTCATTTCAAGTGAACTTTCAATTATTCATAGTTAAATTTCATTTCACTTCTAGTTCACTTTTAATTAATTCATAGTTCACTATTAATTCCCACATGGATGGACATGGGTGACACATGGATGCACATGGGTTACACATAGGTGAACATGGGCCACATGTAGGTTGAAAGTTTTCTTGAGAATCTTCCTTGAATTAGGTGCCTAATGGGTATAAATAAAAGTAGAATTCCACATTACCTTTAGTTTGTTCAACATTAGTTTTGAATACTTATTTTTGTGATGATCTTATTCTGTTCTTGTTACGTTTTTGTAATGCAGTCCTTTTTCATTCACATCATGCACACATCATGTTTTTGTTTTTGTTTTTCTTATTCCATGACTTGGATTTAAAATTAGGCCTACCTTTGTTCATGTGGTTTGGAAATCTGGTTGTTTAATTTTTTTGTGCTTGTAACATTTGTACTTGAATTGATTATGATTTGGGAATTCAACCCATGTTTATAAAATTGTAAAAATGTGCACTTACAATATCCATTTTCTTCATCAAACCATCATTACTAGTGGAATACACAACTAATCAATACTTGCATAATTAGTACATTATGCATGGAACCTAGGTTGGCAATATTTACATGCCAAATTAATAATAACACTAAAAATTAAAATCTTCCACTTGAAATATCTACATGCCAATTATTTAAATCCACATTGGATGTGGGACCCAACCTTGCAATACTTGCATTCCAAATTAAAACACACATTAGACATGGGACCCATTCTTGTAATACCTATATTGATGATTAATAACTAAATGTAGATTTCTTGAACTATGATCAAACATTTGCTAACTTAATAATCTTTTCCCATAGTTAAGAAAATGTAGGTTATATTCACATGTTGATCCAATACATGAAATAATTGGAATTGCAATTAAATTAAAACCACACATGGATGAAAGAAATGAAGGGGAGGATAAAAAACATACTTTTAATTTTATGGTCAAAGGTGATGACATTCTCCTTGCAAAAATTTCCAACCCCAAATCAAACCATAACTTTTAATTAAAAAAAAAACCCTAAGTATTGTTATAGACTAAAACATGTACCATTTTCAAAAAAGGTTAAACCCTAAGTACAAAACCTTACACATAACTTTGACCATTATATATACAAAAATAAATTTAGATGAACTAGTTATGAATTAAAAATCAAATCTCAAGAAATTAAGAATTTTAAGACGTGAAGGAAAATGTTTATCTCTAACTTTTTAATTGAGTTTCTCCAACTTGAAAGATGTCTCCATTCCCCTTCAAAAGAGAAGGAACGAGTTTCATTTGCTTAATATATGGTTCATGATTCTTCCTTCTTAAATTAACTTGACCTTGAATTTAAATAATATCGAAAATGATTTTTTTGCAAAAGTCATAAATGTTTGGGACATCCACCTAACCCTAAAACCTCTTTTGATCCATTTTATCTTATAAATATGTTATAAATATAATTCTTTTTCTTAACCCAAGGCATTAAATTATTTAATTATGTTGTGTACAATATGTAATAAATGGTGGAAAGTGGAGGCTCATGGGGACATTAACGGTATGAAGAGCTCGCAAGTGCAATACCCACATAAGAGGCCTAAATAACTTTAATTTATTGCTAACTAGTTGAATGTAATACTTGCATTTGAATTATTTTCATTGGTTGTCATTGATGTTATGTAAGTGTTAGGTAGGTAGGTAGGAGGGAGAGAAGGTAGATAAGTAAGAATGACATAACAAGTTTAGTTGGTGTGACAAGTAGGTAGGTAGGTGAAAGGGGGGGAGTTGGTTTTAAATTGGTAGGTAGGGCCAAGAAGGTAGGTGGTATGTAGATGGGCAAGTGATTTTAAAGTTGGGAAGAAAAAAAACAACTAGCAAAAAAAAAAACCAAAGGAAAGGTCAACACCAAAAAGGTCAACACACATTCAACCACTAGATGAGAAATCCCACCCCATCCAGTGGATAGAATTCCCAACTAGTGCGTTGGTGGGTGTTGGTTCATGTTGGCCGCATCTATGTACATAGTACTCACAAAGTACCTTACCTACTTTCCCTCAATACTTATCCAACTTACTTACATAGGTCACCTAGGTAGAAATAAGGGTGAAGTAAAGGCATTGGCATGGAATCTTGGTAATTCAATTGTGGTTCATTCACAACTTAATCATAAGAGGTTTCCAATGGATGGTGGAGTGGTTGCTACTAGATCACATAATTTTGATAAAGATTAAGGACTATGTGGTGGGATTTTGCCATAATGATGGGGTGGGCATTTTGAATAATATTGTAAATCACATGATAAAAGGTTCCAAACCAAAGGTTCCTTAATTGCAAATATGAATGAATGAATAATATATGGTTTTTTGTGTAAGGTAATTGCTTAAGGATTGGCATTCTTGAAGTAAGCACTTGGGTGGAACCAAGGGGCATTTGCTTCAGGAATGTCTATTCCAAGACATTTGAAGGGAACTTTATGTGGCATGAAAACCTATGAGATTTTCTTTCATTTTTTTGCACGATATTTGATAGGTATCACATGAAAAAAAGGAATGAACATTTTGAAAAATGAAATGTCTACAAGAGAAGGTGAAATCATTTTTTGTTTTTGGGAACAATATTATGAGCATTTCAATTTTTGAAGCTTCAATGTGATTAAATGTAATTTAAAACTCAAGGAACCATAGACTTTTATAGTGCCTTGACACAATTGCAAATTATGTTCATTGATTAAAAAAAATAAAATTCGATTGATGGTAATATTTCAATACAAATGGCTCCTTCTCATTTTCAAATGTAACCATACTTTTTCAAGGGGGGACATTTAGTGTAAAGTTTGGGATCTACATGCGTCAAATGACCATTTTTAGGGGGGTATTAAAGTCACCTTATATTAATTATAATCCATTATTTTATTTTATTACATACTTTATATTATAATTAAATTGATTATTTGAATAAAATGTACCCTATTTTTTAAACTAATTAACTTACAATTTTTACCCAACAACCAATATATTGCACCCTATATTTTTACTAATGTCCACTTGGGCATACTTTTCAACACGAAAATTTAAGAAAGGGTGGTTTGGATTAAACTTTTAGAATCTTATCCCATTTTCTAGAGGTTTTTCTAATTATGATGTCACCTTGATGATTTATTAATCACAACTTTCAAACATAACTCAATCCTTGATCCTTGCAACTTTATCTTTTTAAGCTTCATATTTTCTCTAAACATAACTCCAGTTTGACGATTTAAATGTGATGATTGATGACCCAAATGCCTTTCTACTTTAAAAATGTTTGATGTCAATGGCCCCACAACTCCCAAGTCCCATGAGATGTTTAAATTTTTCCTTTACATTGGCATTGCAATTCCCCAAAATTTAGTTTTTGCAATATTGATTAATTAAACATAAAACCCAAACCTTAATATCTCAGAACCTAATTTTTCCTTGTGATTTCAAGAGCATTCTTGACTAAAAGTAGTCACCTAATGGGGCATTATTGACTCCTATTAAAATGTTTGAACCCAAGTCCTCCATGAATTTTTTGTGCCTTGCATTTTCCTTTTTGTAAGGAGTATTATTCCCAATATGATTTGTGATGGCCCCATAAGCACCACCAATTCTCTTTTTGGACTTTTCCCAATGTTGTTTTTAAAATTGGCATCAAGAGTTAATTGTCACTATTCCACCTACCCTAGCATTGGGATGTTTAGACAATATAAAAATTTTCATAGAAATAATCCATGTTGTTGATTACATGTGATCACACATTTCTTTTTCTTGGTAGCATTGTTGGAATTATGTTATTAAAAAAACATGGTGGCAAATCACATTATGCATGTGGTCTGAGCAATAACAATAAAAAAAAGAAAGGCATAAAAACCTTTTGTGAGGGATTTAGGACTTTTGATTCAAGGTCGGTTGCATTTTCAATGTTTCCCATGCAACATCTATATTAAGGTCTAGGTTGCTTTGGGTTGTAATGCTTTCAAAAGCAAATGGTCCATTTAGTGTTGAAATTGAATTAACTAATAGCTTTGAATCTTTAGTTAACCCCATTGCTAAATCATCAACACCATCACAATCAAAATCTTGCATAAGGTCCTCATCTACATTAAATGTTTCAATGTTTACCATTTGTGCTTTGAACTTCTAGAAAAAACTTAAAATATTTCTAATTACATGCACACAAATGAGAAAGGGAACATGATTTTTGGTTTTAGGAAATCTATTTTGATAACAAACACAAACAAAGTGGCTAATTATGGTTTTAGGTGTAACTTAAAACACTTAAATTTTTTGTAACATTTTGTTGCTCAAAACTATCACCTTCGACAAGATTCAAAATCCTTAAGTAGACAAACAACATTCAAGGATTATGGTTGTGAAAAATGAACTCAAGCATTGTCATGAAGTTCAAAAGTAAAAACTAGAGTTTGATTTTAAAATCACTGATTGAAAATTGTCAAATTTCAACAAGACTCAAGACCTTTGGGGATACAAACAAAGGCACAATTTTAATGTTAGGGTTGTGAGTTGTGAGAAATGATTCTTTATAGACATGGATTTTGAATGAAAAAATAAAGCAAGCAACTATGAATTTAGGTGCAACTTCAAACACTTACAAAATCTACAACATTTTGGTATTAACAACTATAATCTTCTACAAGGTTCAAGACCCTTGAAGATACAAATAAAGGCACAATCCTAAAATTAAGGTTGTGAGAAAAATCAACTTAAGCACCCATGAATTTCAAAGGCAAAAACAAGATTTTGGTTTTGAAAACACAAAGATGGCTTTGATTCAAGAACATCAACTAGGTTTTGCATTTCAACTTCAAGGTTATATTGATAAGAACTTTAATAAAACTTCAAAAATAACAAGTAACTTTAGACCTTCATGCACACACATGAATTATGCACCATGAGCTTACAAATTGACAAGAATAGACAAGTGCACACACATTTATAACAAATGAGGGGAATCAAGCCCACTTTTGTGCAAAACTCAATTCAGTTGTTGAATGTAAACAATTGAAAACACTTGCATGGAAAAATCACATCCGCATGCAAATCTTGGCTAATCTCCAACATCTTTGGATTTGTCCTTTTGATCAATGTCTACAATAGGATTCAAGGACCATCACAATGACAACAAATTTTTGGCGGCCCTAAAGCTTTAGATGGTGGTCATTGAAGAATTGAAACACTTGAAGATTCATTAACAAAAAACCATCAATGAAAGTCAAGAGGAAGTAGAAGCAAACTTGTGTCAAAAATGAAATGATGGTTTAGGGTTTGAGGCAAAAAGAAAATACCTAAATAGATGAAAATGGTTAGATGAAAAAGATGAGGACAATAGAATGGATGAAGAAATGAATAACTAACTTGTGTGGATTTTAATGGTTCCCATGGTGATATAAGTAGGGCATTACTTTTGTCAAAGTAACACTACCAACAAAAAATATTATACCCTAACAACAAGGTAATTTTGAGTATTGTTTTTGTGGATATTAGGTTGGGTAGATTTTTGCTTGGGTATTATCAAAACTTGGAATCGACAAGTATATTATCTAATACTTGACCCATGCTGATAACTTGGTTGTTTCTTAATAAGGGGCCAACACCAAGTCTTTACATAGTAGCAAAATGGGCATATTAATGATGGATATATATTAATAAAGAAAGAAATACATATGTATTTTTGGTAAAAACTTGTTCATTGCATGTGAGTCCTTGAAATTTCCACATGGTTGTGATGACAACATCTTTGTTTCTTTTGCAGCAAAGTGATGCAACATAATAATTATTAACATATTTAAGGCTATGGGTACAACAAGCTTATCCATTTTGAAAGTTGTAATAGTGTAGTACCTTTTGTACCACCTACATGTAATTTTTTTGGTTGGTTTAACATCTTTCGAGCAACCATTTTTTTCTGATTAAAATTGGTTGCTAATGTGGCTACAAAACTAAAGCCTCAAATAACATAAATGGTTAAATATGTGTGTGGGGTGGAACTAACTTGGAATTTTTTTTTAAAAATTGTGCCAGGATGGCGAGATGTTAACCAGACATATTTATAACATGGCTACAATCAAACTAACAAATGTTCACATAGTGGATTAAATTAAAATACTTGTGATTGAAATATAATGGCGATATGTGTGTTATCAAGGGATTACATTTGGTTATATTTGTTAAAAACCCAAATGGGTTCTGTTTTTAAAAAAATCAGCTTCAAAACATTGAAACTTGAGAAGAGCCTCCAAATAAAATTTTAATCCAAGGACAAATTAACAACATTACATTATGTGAATTTTTGGAATTTAATGAATTGGAGTAAGATACACCTACAAAATCAACATTCATGATGATTAGTGGATGCTTGAATTATTTTTAAAGTAGCTTGAAGGGGATTTGAACCACAACCCCCATACGGGTGCTGCCCATTGCAACTCAAGCCTTTCCTATGTGCCCAAGACACATTAGAAAACAAACTTTACAACATTCATCATTTGAATCTACCAAGTGGCATGGACAAAGAGATATTCCATGAGGATACCATGGATTAAACCATAACCTCAATGAAGACCATTTGCAAAAGTAAAATAAAATTGAAGATTCTAAATGTCATTTCTTTTATTGAATTGAAATCCATTTGAAGGATACATGGAAGCTTGGGAATGAGCTCAACATCACACAAAGAATTCAAGTTTTTTAAAGTTGCATTGTTCTTGGATTCGTCTTCATGCATTTTTGACAATTAAAGGCCAATATTTTGCAAAAACTTGTTTTGTTCAAGAAAACATAGAGATCTAACAATTTCTTCTCCTTAATATTGATTAGCTTAACAAGTTTTTGAAATTCCAAGAATTTTTTCGGATTGTGAGTAAAGAAAGCATATAGTGTTTATAAGATACCTTTTGGCCAATGCACTAGATCCAACTTCAACAAAGTGACCACTTTCAAATTTGTCTTGTGAACAAAATAGTGGATTCTAATGAGAAAATGAACAATTTTTTCTTTGAACTACAGTGTCACACCAATTTGATGGCCTTGAAACACATTACTCCCATCATAACCCATGTTGACAAGCTTAGCTCTTAATCCTTCTAATCCTAGGCCACCAAAATCCAAATAATTTTCAACTGATAGAGTGAATATGTTATTAGAAGTGGCGAGGACCCCAATTGTTTCAATTCAAAGGAGGATTGGAATCCTCTTTGAAGCCTAGACAACATAAAAATGGATGGAAAACCATTGAGAATTATCAATTGTTATGACTTTATTAGTAGAAATGCCAATGTAAACAACTGGTGCAAATGTAGTTTTGGTAACGTTTGGTAACACACTATGCATGATCTTTACCATGCCCCAACCAGATGAATCAATACAATGTTTCTTTCCAACATTCTTCATTTTGAACATCTAGAGTAAGACTTTGAAGCCTTCAAAGCCAATCAATGGATGACTGTGAGCAAGGATGTGATAAAAAGTAGCAAATTGGACATACTTCCATTTCTATTTAGAGGGAATATCACATTAGGGTAGGTCCAAGACATAAGGTCTTTGACTAGTAGTGTATTGCTTTTCATTCTTAGAATGCACAAAATTCTTGTTCATGTAATAAAAACCTGCATCAACATTAGGCATGAGAATTTTGCATTTCTGGCAACCAACATGTCTTAGAAGGCTATCTAGCTTGGGAGTTAACAACTTGTCTTTCTTTTCAACAAATGAGCATATCATGTGCTGATTTGATGAACTTTTCCTTTATCATCAATGACAAACTAAACCCAAGGTAGGCGAATGATCCATACATCTTGAAATTTTCAAGAGTGTTCACAAAGTTTCCTTTTTTGCTTAAAATTCTACTTGCATAGATCTTCAACATACATATTAGATAAGATAATGGGTGGGTTGTTATCAAACAGGGGTAGTGAATAAGATGGCCTAGCTCCATCTTGAAATGGCAAAGGGCAAAGAGGCTTGAATTTGAAGTTTTTGGGAATTTGGAGAGGGGCCATGGTGTTTATTGGTGCAACAACTCAACAAAATGATAGTAAGACTTTGATTCCAAAAAGTTTATAGAATTGAAAAGACTTGAAATGCTTAGAGACCAAGCTTTAGTCCTTAGAAATATAAGAAAGTTGCAATAAATAAGAATTCCACAAAGCTTAAAAATTAGATCATATAAGTAGATTTTCAAAATGCTTTGAATATGGAAACTTAAATCCTAACTAAATCCTAATTGTTCATACATGAACAATCAAAGATGGGAAAAAAATCAAATTAGGTGGAAGGAATTGCAAACTTTAAAGATTGAAGAAAATGGTGTAATGAACATGGAATGTTCAAGCATCCACTCAAGAAGCAAATGATGAATGAAGGTTACAAGAGCCCAAGCAGTGAAAGACTACATTGATTGACATTATTCGAGGTGTCAATGGTCATTTGAGCTTCAAAGGCTAGGGTTTAAAGTTCAAGTTTCATTGTGGAGAATTATGTGCACAATTCAACAAATTGTCACTATGCATATGGATTTCATTACTTATAAAATCCCAATGCAAAAAAATGTTGGCAAATTTTGGTTGTGCTAATGTCACAAAATGCTAACAATGTTTATTTTGTTGTTGTTTTAGGGTTGGTGACAAAGCTTGTCACTACAAAACATGATGACAAAAAGTTCTTGTGAGATGGACATGATGATGACAATTATATAGTAGTAGGGATAGATATAATGGTAATAAAATAATTTAGGGTTTTTAAAGGGTGGCAATCTAGCTATTTGGCATAAGTTGTTTAGGTGATTTGACCTTTTTTTAACCTCAATTTTGTAATAAGGCTATTGCAAGGCCTTCACATTTGTCAGTTTTTGGCAATTTTTCGACCCAAAAAAAAAAATGTTTCCAAGTACTACCATTACAATGCTGCATTGTACACTTTTGAAGGTTATGTAGTTCATAGTAAGCTTGTTAATGACAAAATAAATGATTAGTATGATGAGTAGAGTAGCTTGGTGCCAATCACATGGTGTAACATTTTTATTGCTTGATTCACCTACTTGTGTTTATCAATGTAGATTGCTATCATGGGTGTTGAAACACCCCCAAGTTCCTTGATAGACTCAACTACGAATCCCAAATGAAAATAACAGAAGGATAAGGGGTTGGGGTATGTTCCTTGGTTCGCAAAATTTTAGAGGTAAAAGGGCATGTTGGAGTTCTGGGATGACGACTGAGATGAGTGACAAGTGGGTCAATTATTCACACGGGCCTGCACAAACCAAACAACAAGTTGGTTAATGCATAGTTGGAGCACTTTTGGTGCATGGATGAACCATGGGTAAACACGAACACACAATATTCACCACGGCCCGAACTTGGGGGAAGCCACCACCTTCCCCCTTATAGTATTCTTTGTGCCTGGCCATGGGCCTTGCACCCAAATGTCATTTTGTTTTGGGCTCCCAATTCCCGAAATGGGGACTTTCACAACTTTGGAAGCCCATAATTTTGTGTTCCAACCTTTGATTGAGGTGAGGTCTAAAACAAAGTTGTAGCCTTCATCAAAAGCTTTCCAAGGATATGTGACACGCCACCTGCATGTAAGGAAATCAAGGCGATTTCCGACTCTTAGTGGTCAGGAGTCAAAGTGTTGAAAATCAAATTGGCAATTTGACATTCGGCCATGCTTTTGGCCACAACTTATGTTTTAAGTATTTAAATGGATGATCAAGCCTATTTTAGACATCTACATTTCAAGAACTTTTAATGGTATAATGAACTTTTCAATCCAATGAATTTTGACCCCTGCAATTGCCCTATGAAAATTTGGGAGTCCATTGGTAGTCCATTGGGAGTCCAACTCCAAAAGTGGGAGCCCATTTGGGAGTGTGTGGGTTCATTCTTTCACACTCTCCTACACTTTCGGGAACATGAAATGTGACTTTTAAGCTTCATTCTTGGCCCGCACCTTTGTGAACTTTTGTTTTGGTCGTGAGCCCAAGGTTAGGGTTGCGACATGTGTCGTAATGTTCAAATTGTCTAATTTAGCCACATTTAAAGAAGTTAGGAGTTTCACAAAATTTGGACTTTGGAGCATATCTAGTCGTTAAAAAAAAGGTTAGGACTTGTTTTCTAGAAGATATTTAAGCAACCTATCTTGTCGCTCAAGACAAGGCACGATTTTACATGAAGTGAACACCAAAAGATTATTTCATTTTCCTTGCCATAGAGACCTACGATTGTCTCCATTTTCATTTTGATTCCTTTTTGACTTCTTGTGCACATGCTTGTATAAATCGCCATCAACATACCTCTTTAATACCTTTGATGCTTATATCTCATTTAACAAGTGTCGCTGGCCTTACAATGTGCGTAAGCCATCATGATTCTTCAACAAGTTACCATGCTTAATCACTATTTTTCATCTCTTCCACACATGCCAGCTAGTGCACCTTCATCATTAACCGATTTGTGGCAGATGATGCCCTTTTAACATTACATCTTCCATTTCATTACTACTATTTTGATGGTCTTGGTTTTCGTTTCGTGTGTTTACATTTGCTTCAACATGCCTCGTACTTTCTATGGTTGGATTTCCATCCTTGTTTATATATATACGGGGTTTCACATTTCTTGTCATTTTTCAATTATTCAACAAGTTTTAATTCATGGTAAAAAATAAATAAGCCAACTATAACGCCTAATAAGTTTGTGTTGATTATAATAGTCATAGAAACTTGTCCACACTAGGTATTACACTTGACCATAACATTGTTATTCTCTATTGAAAAGTGATAAGACAAAAGGATTCTCACTTTTGGATATGGTTCCAACTTCCTGACTTCCAACAGAGATTTATTTGTGTTCTCAGTGCACACATAAATAGGTTGAAATTCCATGTGGTCAGATTTTGTAATAAGGATTAAGAAAAAAATAAAATTTTTACCCTTGTATCTTACCTTGTATAGTCAACAAACACCATCATTCCTTTGCCTTATAGACAATTTGTGATCCTCTAATTTTGTTGTACTCCACATGCTGAAGTACTCTTGTCAACTTGTACGTTCTTCATTCATGTACTTCAATAGAAGCAAACCTTCCAAACATCACATGCAAGACATTTGAACAATGTGTCTATCACTTAAGAGATAGAATCCGTACAACTTAGTCCAGAGTCCATATCAAAAGAGCTTTGTCTAGTATTATTTAAAATTGGAAGTGGATGGAATATCGTTGGCATGCATGCAATACAGAGAGAGGGCCAAGAAAGAGCAGCAAATGAAAGACAGGCATTGTCCATTGTCCTTCCTATCCATAAATTCGTGACACAATTTTGTGTCTGGCACCCTTTCTATTCGAAAGTGCCTTATAAAGCATAAGGTTTCTTGTACTTTAAGATGTACCTTACAAATCTCATACGTATTCAAAGTATGCTAGTTTTTGTATGTACTAAAGAAGGGGCAAGCAACTGCCCATTATCAGGGTAAGCAGGCTGGTGCCTGCCACTTATGCTGGGTGCTGCCCAGCTTGTCAAGGGCGGCTTACTAACACAATTGGCAAATGTGAACCTGGTTGATCTTTGGCCAATGATTATTATGCACAATGAAATGACTATGTGGGAGCACGTGAATGACACAGAAACAACTTACATGGGAACATCATGTGAAGTATTGTGGGAAACTTATAAAAATGTCACTACAACATGGGATTGTAAAGACCTCCAAGTAAATTTATACTATATTTGGAGGTAACGTTAAAGAGTGCAAATTTAAGTATTTGAGTACTTCCATATCCAAATTCAGTGATAACATTTGTCTCTCCCTGACCCATAAATAATATTGAATAATATATATTGAAAGAACATTATATGTCACATGTGAGTCAATCACTAGAGCAGACCAATTGCCACTAATCAGTAGAGAAATCCCTAAAATCACCCTGTCTTCACCCTATCTTTGGGCCTCCTTGAACCCCCTAACTAAGGAAGATGTTAAATCGGGCAAAGAAATTAAATGCAGTCAGTACAAGGAGTACTGCTGTGATTTTTTCCCCTAGTCTACCATTCGCCCCGATTGTTTTTACCTGGTGATACCTAAACATGTTTTGGGTCCATGTTATCTGAGTTTGGGACATCTTATGAGTATTAGGGGTATGTAACACGTCACTGCACATGTTTTGTGCTTTTGGAATATACATAACATCAAAGGTTATTAATCCAAAATGTGGCCAGGTATCGTCTAATTGTTTTTTAGTAAATATGAATGGGGCAAAGCGCAGACTGGGGGAAAAAATTGCAGCCATACTTTTGGATCAATTGCATTTAATTTCTTTGCTGGATTTAACATTTTGCAGGGGAAACTCTGTTTATCACAAAAATTGATGGTTTTCTGAATTTCACCCCTGGTGAATGCTAATGTACTTTTTTTTTGCAGGTTTTTTTGGGTGAATGTTACATTGTTTATGACCAAACTCTTGGTTTTCCTTATTTTATGAATAACTCTAATGTGTAACCAATTTGTGATGAAACCCTGCCAATCATAAATAAATCAAAGCACTCAAAAAAGCGAGAATACAAAGAACAAAATGATAAGACCCACGTCCAAGAAGGAAAAAGAACCACCTAAGGAGGCGAATCACAAAGGGAACATCAAGTTCCCAAACCCCCTCTTGTTGCAAGAAGCACATCAAATAATGAAAGGGGCAGGATCTTCCAGAAGGCGCAGCCTCGAAGAACCCTCACCTACTGCAAGAGCTCGTCTCAAAATAGAGATCGTCTGTGCGCATTATAACATCACTGACACCCTCTGACTATAAAATGAAAATGAGTGATGTCAGCAAAGAGTAATGAACTATTTGTTCCCATCTTTTGAAACCTTCACTATCCAAGTGCAATTTCCATTTTCACGTCACTGAGCTTTCACCTCACCTAGAATTTGAGAGACACAAATTTTGAGCTTCAGTTTGGGCCAAGTTTAGCACACAGTTTTGTCAGGACTCTCAGGGCTTTTAAAAAGTAAATGCAGAATATCGCATGACCATTAATGCAAATCTGGTCATGACTCATGTCGATACGAGAAAGATGACAAGAAATGTGCTGCACTTAGTGGCTGCAACCATATTTATAGCATTCCTAATATGAGGTACTGGCTACAAGATCAGTGAAAAAGGTGCTCAGCTGGCGATGCCATTTCAATCTCTCCTTAGTTGAATTTAGCAGGTTCACTGTCAGAAAGAAAAGCAACAGAAAAAAAAAGCAACCACAGAGTTCCTAAACCCTTTCCACCAGCAGTTGCTTTTGTCCTTTCTGTCCCATTTGCTTCCCAAATAAAGGTTGACTCCTCGTTATCCCTTTGCACATGGGTACTGCACTAGTGTCCATCCGTGGACAGAGGAGTAACACCAACAACCTCCACACAATGTGAAAACTTCGCCGTCATTTTTATACTATACTTGGGAGGAAAGAATATTATGTTTGCATGATATTTTACTTCTTAAAAATGGAAAACTCTGCTGGGATCTCTAGATTTGTCGCGCACATGAAGGAAGAATTGCAGCACATTGCTGCTCGAGAGGCAGATCTGCCCGTGATCTTCCTCAAAACCTGGCAGGCAAAAAATCTTGAGTTTCCGCTCGGTCGCACATGCGGCATACGTCTGCCTGCCACTGTAGATCCCCTTCTGGCCGGCGCCCACGAACTGCGGCGCTCCGTTTAGCTCTCTGCCCGAGTCTCTCACGAGTCTCACCGTTCGCCTTCCTGCTCACCTGTGCTCACCTGCCTATCCTCCATAGCCATGGGAACATAAGGATTTTGATAGAAACTTGATGGGAACAAAAATAATTTGATGGCCTGCACAAGAGGAATTTGATGGAAATTGCTCAGGAACTTGATGAGACAAAAGGATATTGATGGGTTATTGATAGGAACAAAAGGAATTTGATGGGAATTTGATGGGAACAAAAGGAATTTGATTAAAACTTGATGGGAGCAAAAGGATTTTGATGGGTTATTGCTGGGAACAAGAGGAATTTATGAGAATTGTTTGCGAACTTGATGAGAACAAAAGGATTTTGATGGGATGTTGATGGGAACTATTTGGGAACTTGATGGGAAATCAAGCCCCCACCCCTTCAAAATGATAAGAAACAGCCCTTGGGGACATGTTTGCACCACCCAATTGGCTCACCCCGTCAAAATAATAAGAAACATACTGGGGGGGCATGTTGGTGCCACCCAATTGGCGCTCCTCACAGGCTTTATCCTAAAGTGTGTTTTGTAAGGACAAGCTACTAGGATAGGTGCTTCCCATGTATGCAATTTTAACAAATTGCGTAGAGGGCAGGGAGAGAAAGTTAGACGGAGCAGCTAAAAAGGTGGGCAGACAATGTGTGCATGTGCACAGTTTATCTGCCTGCCTCCCTTTCTGCCAGTGGATTTCAAGGAGCAGGCAGGCAGAAACCCAAGGTTTTCATAATCATGTGTGCGACCCATCTAGTGTTTGTTACCAATTAAGCATATTTTGTTCTTGCACTTTTGTACATTATAGATGGAGCAGGCATGTGGGTTTTCATAAACAATTGTTGAAATTTTAGTAGTCTACCATAGCCTAGAGTCAGTTTCCACATTGACAAAACCAATGATTATTTATTTTCAAAAAATGAATTGAACTTTTTAAAAAAATTATTATTATTTTCATCATCTACTATAATATTGTGATATGAGTAGTGAAATTATTCAGAGTGTAGTCTATGATAAATACAATTATCTTCAATGTGTCAACTTCCCATTTTCACAAAATTTCATTTCGCTATTTTGAGGATTATTTAATGATGAAACTGACCTTAGGGTAAGGTATTCTCTTGTTGCTCCTCACACGTAACCTCACATGGGATCTTTTGACCCACCAAATGGGATCTTGATTTCGTTTCTAAGGCTCGTAGCATTTTAGGTTTTAGCATGTACAATTCAAGCGCATGGTTCCTCTTCATTAAGCTTATTGTTTGAACTTATTTATAAACTAGAAATGTGCATGGTAAAAGTTTCCAATAATTCATTATTGTCACGAATGTATGTGTTTTGATGATGAAAAGTAAAAAAAAATCATCCATCCATACAGCAAAGGTTATGCAATCCATCCTGTCCATAAGGTGCTCGTTGGATATGCTCAATCATATACTCATTCAATCCATTGAGAGAAGGCTTACACGATTGGTAGCTAAGAAAGTGTGGTCAAAACTGAAATTCACGTCTATGGTTATGCATGGTGAAAGGTAAAGGGAGGACCAATCAGAAGGTAGAGAACCTCCGACCACCAGTTTGTTTGTGAGGGAAGCGACACAACGAATCAGGATCTCACTGTTAGGTAGATACCCACCAAAGATAGATAGATAGATAGGGCATCTCACTTGCATGATACTCATTGTCACCACTTTCTTCTGGAAAAAGTGGAAGTATATGCCTTCAGAAACATTTGCATGGTCCATTGGGAAAGGGAAATGGTGCATGTTATTCGGGGTAGTACCTAGAGAAGTCAAATTGTTCAAAGGGGGAGGTCCAAAATAATGCATGAATAAATTTTTGCATGTAATGTTGAAAGGAGAAAGTGGAGCAGAAACTTCAGAAACGTGCAAAGAGGCCCACATTTTCCACCATTTGTGCCAACAAGGTAGGGAATAACCAACTTGACCAATGGCAAAGTCCTGGATTGGGTTCAGATCCTTCTTGGGACAAATGGGTTTCCTTGGTTCCGGATTCTCTTCAGATTGTTCTTGGGACAAATGGGTTTCCTTAGTTCGATTAACATCTATCACGGTACACTCAGAGCTTTGTCACATTACAAGCCTAATAAGCCACCCTTACTTAATCCACTTCAAGTTTGGGATTTGCCTTGGAAGAATTCAAAATACTTATTTAGGTCCTCTCCACTTATTCCCCTTTCTGACATTTAACCTTCTAGAGAAAATAGGTCAAGGAGGGCCAAAAGCAAGAAATATTAGTTAGGGACACATTTGAAGTGCCATTCCACTACATTGTCTACATAGAAATCATTTTGAGATCAGATTCTGCCAATATATTTTATTTGGCATCTTGGAGTTTAGGGTTTGATCTTCTCTAAGTGCCATATAAAATAGAATCTGCTACTTCTTGACAGGAAATATAGCTATATAAAATTATGCAAATAGAATCTGCCTCAAAAAGTCTTTATGTGAGGGAAGGTGCACCCCCCCCCCCGGCTCCCTTTTGAGCATATTCTGGCCCTCAGTCTACCCGTAGGGTTCAGCCTACTGGCCACACCTTAAGGGCCTACTGGGGTCCAGAATGCATGCTAAGGGCACCTTCTCTAGTCCTTAAAGTCAGATGGAGCTTAATTAAGCCCTTTTTCAAGCTCATTAATACGGTCGAAACGCCAGCCCCTCTTGCAATTTGAGAAATTCTGCTCTTAAGGGTTTAGGGCCTTGTTTTCCTGACTTTACGAAAAACTCTAATATCTCATCTAAAAACAGTTGGGGTGGTGTCATAAGCGGAGCTACTCACTACCTAAAGCAATTGGAAAACTTGGTACAACATTTGGACTACATGTTAAAGCCATGAATATCCCTTGTTGCAAAGAACAAGGCTCTTATGCTATATTAATAGCTGTAAAATCCCCCCTGACACTTCAGCTGGAGTTTTAAGAACCTCACCTTTCTACATCTTGTGACTCATGTATGTCTACGTTCATGATATGGTTTGCTTCATGTTTTGTGGAAGGCTTGTGTTAAAAATTTATGTCCATCATTGTGTGCATTTTGATGGGTAAAGAAAGGTAAATTTTTTGAATCTTGCTTGTCAAATGAAAGGCATTTTGAATAGATTGCCTCTCATTGTGAAAGAGCAAAAAAGAAAAGAAAAAGAGTGCTTGTCAAATCAAAGGCAAAAATGAAAACATGATTCTCACATGAAAGATATGAAAAAGATATGCTTGTCACATGAAATTGCAATGTATAATTTTTTTGATAAGGTTGCAACATATGCACAATAAAAAAGGATAACTTTCAAGTCCCAAGTTCAAACCCAAGGTCAAGTCCTAGTAACTTTGCACATGCTGTACAAGGCTTTGACCCTTTCATCAATTTGCAAGGTATACAAATTTGATAAGGTTGCAACATATGCACAATAAAAAGGGAGAACTTTCAAGTCCCAAGTTCAAACCCAAGGTCAAGTCCTAGTAACTTTTCGCATGCTGTAAAAGGCTTTGACCCTTTCATCCTTGATTCTTTTGTGGAGGGTCCTTTAAAATGGTGGAGTGAAGATTACAATATGATGCATTACATGCACTACACATGCATATTTATTTGATTAACTTTATTCATCGAAGGAGATGAAAGCAATGATTGGAGAGTGTGTGCAAGTAATTATAAATGATTTAAATGAACCATTTCTTGACTTGTCAATTTTCAATGTTTTAAAGTTGATTTGTTTTTAAATGACCGATCTCTTGACTTGCCAATTTTCAATGCTTCAAAGTCGATTAGTTTCAAACATTATCCTAATGACAATAATGATTGACATTGGATTATAACTCATTGGCTCAACATGTTGATAATGAAGTTCATGATTTTGGAGGCTAATGTTGCTTTGTGTAGGGCTGAATTGCTTGAATTTTCAAAGATTTTGAAATGTGAACGAGAGTATGAAGGCCTTTTCAAGTCATGGAATATATATGGGTATAACGGAGTATATATGGGTATAATGATCATTGGCATACCAATTGATCATTGTTTATAAACTTGTGGCAAAAGGTGTTTGTCATTCAAACAAATACAATCATATGTGAAAAGGATTTTCAAAACAAAATGCTATAAAAAATTGTCTTTATAACTTTTGAAATTGGAGACATTGGACATTTTTTTAAAGCATGGGATTGAAGTTGACAACATGCACTAGACAACAATCTAACAACAAAGATTGCTAAATTCTATCGTTGGATTAGAGATGAGCGTTTTTGTATTTTGAGTATGATTATAAAGTTCCTTACAATTTTAAATCAAGAATATGTATTTACATTGTTACAATTAAATTTATTCAGTTCTGATTTTGCACATGTTGTCGTCAATATTTCTTCATTTATGGAACATGAAAACATTTTTTTCTCAATACAACATGTTAGCATTAGACAAATATAATAACAATGGATTTGAACATGTTTGTAATAGAATAAGATTTTCCTTTTGAGGCTTTATACATTGAGTGTTTTTGTTGAGATTATGTTCGAATTCCAATGTTCTGATTGTTTCTTGCAAATCATAGTTTGTTTCATTTCTTTCACGGACAACATAAGTTCATTTGTATAATTTTTATTTATAAAATATTTTCTAATGTAATATACCATGTGAAAATGCCCATGATATGTGTTGGGTAATTATACTCGGAGTACGTAGTAGGGCGTCTAAGCGACCCCCCCAGTTCAGTTCCTCCTTAGGTGGGTGCTTATTTCCGGAACGAATGCCCGACTTGTGAGTGTTACTATACCTGTTTACATTGGGTTGACACTCATGGGTAATAATGGGTTAATAACAGTCTGAAAAGGATGCCTTACACTACTTAATTGTTGGTGCTGGCAAAAGGACGTGGTCAAAAAGTCCACGATAAGGGGTAGCTTTTCGTTCGTTGGGCTTTGTGTCAGTGATGACGAAGAAGGTAGGTAGGGGGAAAAAAAACCCAAGGGACAAACAAAAGACGCAAGAAGCTGACTCATCAGACTAGGGGTGGGGCGTGGGAAAAAGGGTCGATGACGGGGATGATGGCCCCCACGAAAAGTGGACCCAGCTTAGCGAGCGAGTGCCTATCCAACGCTTGCTTACACACTGTGCGCCATGTGAGCTTGTTCGTGACTGATTGGCCTCTCGATAAAACTGGTGGTAGCCAAAAATGATCACCGGATAGGACGCCATTGGCTGTACGGAATGTGCGGCTAAACGCGAGTGCCCCTTCCCATGCGCTTAAATCCGTCCAAAGCACAAAGACGAAGACGGAGAACAAGACGGACAAGACGAAGCAGGAGAAGGAGCAGCAGAGGAAAAGAACGAAGAACGAAGAAGAAGAAGAAGAACAACAACAAGGGAATCCAGGGCGGACAAAGAAAAACACTTTGCAAACGGAGAAGAAATCGTTGTCGTCGTGTTTGCGATGGTGATTGTAGCACTAGGGGAAGGCAGGGACCGTTACAGTTGCTGTGGTGTCTCATGGCAAAAAATTATGGCTACCTACGGAGTCGTTGTTATGGTTGGTGGTTTGATGGTGTTGTCGTTAGTAGTAGAATCTGGTGTTGTTGCCCATAGCAGTGTTGTTAATGAATCGTCGTCGTCGTCAGTAGCATCTGCGTGTCAATTTCCTGCACCTGCTTCAAGGTTTGGGAAGTTGCGTTGGGGAACAAGGGAGTCTGTTGTTACTGTCCTCGGCTTGCGGCAGTATCACGAGGATGTGCGGCAAATCGTGAGCGATGATGGAAGCGAGGAGGAGGACCAAGACTGTGTGAAGATCACGAGGTTGCCTCCTGGAGGAACAGCAGCAGCGGTTAGTTTTGCGACGGGGGATGACGCTCCGGATCCGGATTACCGCAAAAATTGGCCTGTAAGTGTGTTGTTGTTGTGGATATCACACTATCGTGCAAAAGAAAGTTCTTAGTGTTGCAGAGATGAAGTTAGACAGACGGGAGTTTTCGCTACTAGTCATGGTATATCGACGATTTCGGGAGAAAGACCAATAGAGACATCAAAGAAAGGAAGGTAATTATCTAGGTAGAGAGAGACAGACCTGAAGTCCTCCTTCGCAAGACCTGATGAAACTGAATCAGATTTCTGAACTTCCTCGATATACCTAGTGCAAAATTTTCCTCGACATATATAGAGCTGCTGAACGGGGGCGTCGTTCTTGCACAGTTGATTTAGCTATGTATGTATACCTGAAGCTTTCGGGTGTAAAGTACAAGTGTGATAAACGTTTGGAACATTGACTCATAGCTCCTGAAACTGATCATCAACATGTGCACAACATCAGTTTGCACGTGTTGTGCACAGGAGTTTCCAATTTGCACGTTTGGAACATTGACTGATAGCATCAGCATGTGCACAACATCAGTTTTCCGGTCAGATGCTCAACAAGTGCGGGAGTTTTTTTCATGGGGACTCCGTGGTAACGAGAAAAGTGTACTTGTGACTTCTTCTTGAGTAAGGAACTGAGAAATGTTTTAGTGTGCAGCAGCAAAGGATTTGATGCAGCAAAGCCCCTTTTTCCAGGTGAGCTGTGCTAATTCTGGCTGTGTGGGCTGGATGGAATTTCGATGCTGAACTTCATTTTGTGTGTAAGGGCAGAAGTTTGAGCCTGGCTGGAGGCTTGCAATAGGTACAGTCCTTGCCTTTCTGGGAGCGGCATTTGGAAGTGTGGGGGGTGTTGGTGGTGGAGGATTTTACCTCCCAATTCTGAGCTTGGTGATTGGCTTTGACTCGAAGACAACAACTGCACTCTCAAAATGTGAGGAAGATGTCTGGAATTGATGATTTTTTCAAGAACTGCAGTGTTTCACATTGAATTGGTGCAGAGTTGTGTTATGTGGTTAAATTTACTGAGAATAATGGGTGCTCTGGATGTCATGATTGCAGCAATGATCATGGGAGCTGCATTTGCTGCAGTAGTATACAACCTGAAGCAGTGTCATCCGACCAGGAATGAACCAGTCATAGATTATGACATTGCATTGCTATTCCAGCCCATGCTTCTATTGGGCATCAGCATTGGAGTTACATTCAACATCATGTTTGCAGATTGGATGGTCACTCTTCTTCTGATACTGCTGTTTACAAGTACTCACACTAAAACCCTAATTGAATTCCTCCTCTGCACATGATACTCTATGTGCTTTGAACTAGACTTTCCCTGCCTGATGAAACTGGGTCTTATGAATAACTGTGTGGATGCAGGTATTGTGGGCAGTGCATTCCGAAAGGCAATCTGTACATGGAATCAGGAGTGTCAATCTGCAAAGGTTACTGTTTAATTTAATGTGTAATTTCCCTGTGTTTGTTTTGAGTTGTATGTTTCATAATGTTTGTGAGATGATATAGGGTTTTGATGCATCAAATTTATTGCTCACTTGCAAGTTGCAAATCAGGAATTGCTACAGAGGTTTGGTCAGGAAAAGAATAAATGGATGAGGCAGAGCAGGATCTGATGCTAGGAGAGATCTTCAAAGTTCCTGGTCAAGCATGCAGTGTAGGCATCTTCCAATTCTGTCTGTCATCTAGGCTGCTGTCATATGCATTGGAAAGCATCATTGTCTTTTGGAGTTTGGACTTGCAAGGTGGTAAAGTCTTCTTCTTTTGGTCAAGTTGCAGGTGGAGGATCCTTCCTTGCCTATCACCTCTACAGGTTGTGAAAAAGGTATATCTTTCTGTTTCAATTGTGGTACTTTGTAGGTACTAAGACTCAGATGTATGAGGCCTACTGTTAGGTTGATCTTTTTGTTGTTCTCATGTTGTAGGAACTTTTTGGCAACAAACCTCATAAACACTTTCTGAGATTGAGGTTGATCTAAATGTTATAAGAGAATTCTGATGGTGTTTGGTTTCCTGGCTTGGAAATGTTTTGTAGGTCTCGTCCAAGAGGAGGTTGAATACATTGCTCTTCCTGCAGAAAATTGCCAGCCTACTTGTGAGCCAGCGTATGAGCCAATTGTGAGTGTCAAGTCCATTCAAGTCCAATTTGATTCAATTAACCTGCATCCATTTGAGGTTCTCTATTCCAGTGTTGAGCACTAGAATGAGACTCACAATGTTATGCAGAAAGCAAGCTCTTTGAAACTTGAAGGAAATATACTGTGAGATGTAATTGAGAGTTGTGAGCATCCTGTGCAGGAGCGACGAACGCTGCAACAAAATGTTCAATGGAAATCCATGGGACTGCTATTTGTTGTGTGGCTTGTGTTCTTAGCCCTGCAGCTTCTTAAGGCAAGTTATTTGCAGCCTCTCATGTCATCATTTGCTTTGGAAGTGCTGAAAGTAATATGTTGCAATGAGAACAGGGGTCTTCCTGTTGGCGGTCAGGCATAACTGTAAAGAATGGTCATAGATGCCGTACCGAACAGTTGCAATTGACTTTGAGGTAATTAACTATCACTTTGGTAACATTACTTGTGTGCTAAAATTGTCTTGCAGAATCAGGCAGCTACTTGCAGTATTTGGTACTGGGTGGTCAATGGTGCACAGGTGTGTTTTGCTCCTTAGTTTCAACATGTTATAACCTGCAGAACAGATTCTGTTTAAAGGATAAATTGATGTCTGTGAAGTCTAAAAGTCTTGTCTTTCTTGAATGCTATGAAGTCTTGTAATGCATTGTGGTTTCCACTCACTTATGAAAAGGCAGTTGCATTGAGGTTCACCCCTCATGTTTTTCAACATCAGAGCAAATATAATTGACCTGCTTGTTTGAAGATAAGGTGTTAATTGGGGGAATTATCAGACTTGCATCTGTCAGAATTCTAGAATTCAAGGCAGAACATAATTCTTGTATTTATAACTAGCAGTATGGAAACTCTAGATCAAGGGATGGTTTCAAAATTGTTGCTGTCCAAGTTGTTCTCCAAATTTGACTTCAGTGGACATCATAAGGCAAACAGACACTAATACTTGATATGCGGAGTCCAGATTCCAGTTGCACTGGGGGTGACAGGTTTCCAAGCATGGTGGTTGTACAGAGAAAGTCAAATCGCATCAAATACACATCATGAGGCGCAACTTGACTATACATTGACAGATTTAAATTGGGGAGTCAACAAGCTGGCTATATATGCAGGATCAGCAGTTACGGCTGGGACAATGGGGGGCCTTCTTGGGATTGGTGGAGGAACTATCATAGGGCCCTTCCTCTTGGAGCTTGGCCTACCCCCTCAGGTAACCATCCATATCTTTCTTGGACAGGGCTATGTGGATTAAGGTTGGAGCTTTGTCTATGATTTGCATCTCTCTCCAAAAGCTGGATCTGTAGAATGTGAACAACCCCAAGTCAGAATATACCTGTATGACTCATGTAGCTCTTGCAACCACTCTTCATGTGTGGGGTGTTAAACACACAGGTATCAGCTGCCACTGCAACATTTGTAATGCTGTTCTCTGCATCCATGTCAGTAGTGGAATATTCCCTCTTGGGCCGTCTTCCCAGGGATCATGGTACGTACTTCTCAACATTTGTGATGCTTCATTTCTCCTTCTCTTTAACAAATCCCTTAGAAAGTGGGTTTTGTCAAGGACATGTCCTATCACAGCAGTTTAGACAATTTCATGTAATTTAATGATGCACTCTTTGTTGCAATAGCTGGTCTTATTTAATACAGAAGGAACTAAGTAAATGCAGGGCTTTCTGGCTGGCCTTATTTGTAACAACTATTAGATCTGTCCGGGCAGGAAAATGAAAGGCTGAGTGAGAGTAAGTGGATTTGCAACTCTTGTTGAACTAACAGGTCAATATCAAGTTAACCTAGTGAGTGCTTTGATGTTCCCTTTTCAAGGTTTCATTCTATGTAATAGAAGTTTCATTATCATTGAGGACAAGCAGTTTGGTTGTTAAAAAGCAAGAGCCCTGATTGTTCATAAGGACACTTACGTACCCATCGACTCTAGTGTGTCAAACCCTCAGTGTTTATTTCTCTTTTTGTGTATCTATGTTCATCAGAGTTTTTGGAGTAATCAGAATCTTGAAAACTTGGAGGTTTCCAAGGCTAACAGAGTGTGTTGGGTAAGAAACTCCTAACAAACTTCACAGAAAATTCTGGGGGCTGGGGGAACAGCTCTTGGGCTGACTAAACCAGGGTATGTGGAAATTAAACTTCAATTAATGAGAAGGCACTCTCCAAAGATGTTGATAGCACAATCAGGAAACTTGAAGTTCTCAACTTTAGAGTTCAGTTGAGGATTTGGTTCACCCATCCTGGCTTAGCTGCAAGCTCTATGAGCCACAACTTTTGGCCTTCTATGATAAAACCTGTCCATTGTTGCAAGGTTCTGAGGACAAATATATTGACAAGATTTCACCATGTGCATTGCAGCTATATTCCTTACAACATTGGCAGCTGTTGGAGCTTTCTGGGGTCAATCAATGGTGCGTCGAGTGGTTCTTGCATCTGGGAAAACCTCTATCATCATCTTCATGCTTGCCACATGCATCGCCTTCAGTGCTGTCGTTCTAGGTGAGCTACAATCTTTTACATGAGTTACTGGCCAATCTTCACAGATTATGCGACTTCTATATTTGATACTGCTGGAGAGTATCATCTCCAGTAAACTGCTGCATCTACAGAATGTCCTGTGGCTCCTTGTGGTCAGTAACTGATTCCTACTCCTGCTCTTTATGTCTGCAGGATTTAAAGAAAGTTTGTTGATAAAACTTACATATCTTATGGGTTTATTGGGATTTGCAGGCTTACAAGGAATGCTTAAAGTATATGAAGAATGGCAAGCAGGTTCATACATGGGGTTTGAAGACTTGTGTAGTACGTAATTGCTAACTGCCCAACACTAGGGTAATTTGTATCTGAGAGGATTAATGAGAGGACTCATGATTACCTTTGTCCCACACATTTGCCTTTAAATCCACTATCGCAAGTTGTAGCACAGGTGCTATGTATGCACATACAAAGTGCAAACTGTACTATTAAGGGAACCCATAACTTCAATTCAAATAAGTAAAATTTAAGGTTTATCTGCATCCAGTACTTGAGGGCTTGTGTATGTAGAGAGTCATACGCTAAAGAGCAAATAGGAACTCCTTACGCTTACACCATTAGGGTGAAGACTCTAGTGGAGGTTGACTATAGATGAGATACTGAACCCTGTTCCTTTGAGTTTCACCATGTGAGCATTCAACATTGAACCCAATGGTAGGTCCAAAATGCTGCCAGATCTAGCACAATTTCATTGCTACCAATTCTAAGTACACACCAGGTCTCTGAGATTGAGCATGTCAATGCATGTTTGGTGAAGTAGGTTGTTTGGTGGTGGAAAAGGTGTCCTTGCAAAGAATATGAGATAGAACTTGTGATCCAAAATCGGGCAACACAAGAACATGAATTGTTTTAGCCCAATTTTGCTCTTGCACAAGTGCACAGAAGAATATTCCTGGTAAAGCAGTCTTGGCAAATGAGGATAGGTAGGCAACTTATTGAGTAGGCATCCAACAACAATGTCCACTAGGGGTTGAAAAATGGGTATTGTTCAACATTTCAAAATGTTAGATCATGGGCCTTGGAAGTTTCTAACATGTTGCAAGCATGTTTTGTTTAGCTATGCTTAGTTGAAAAATACTGGATTCGCTTGTGGCTTCTTTGTGATTTTGCCCATGTTAGTTTTACATGTAAGTGATTTCTATTTAGGTCAAGTGTAATGGGGTGATGATGCCATGTGCAGTTGTTGTTCCATCATCATTTAAATTTCATTTTGATGACCAATGTTATTTGTTGCATTGTGATGCTGAATTAAGGTCTATCAGCTTTAGAGCATCTCCAGTGGTGCTCAGTATGTGATCCTGCACAGTAAAATTGGATGAAGAAAATCCAACGTTTCCCAGTTTGGCTCAAGAAAATGGTTTTGGCTCAGCATAATTGCACAAGTTGCTGTGGCTGGTAAATGGCGCAGCAGCACTGTGCACCTGCAGAAAAGATTGTAATAAATATGATCTAACCATGCTCAGTGTTTCTGATTGGTCATCATAATGATTGGCCCAGGTGGTTTGCTATTAGTAGTCCCCCACCTATTTGCTGTCCCAGTTTCAGTTCCGTGGTTGGGGTTGCAGAAGCGTACGTAAGTAAACTTGTATGTGAAAAATATTTTTGCAGGGTCACATACTGAGCATTGCTGGAGATGCTCTTACAACTTTGACATTTTGACAAGGAAAAACTAAATGGCTCAATCCAACAATTACTGATGATTTGAACAACAACAAGAACTAACATTAATTGATCATCTTGGGATGTAAAATGGAAAGCACACTTGATGTTATCTGGAATATGGTACTATTAGTGAAACCCATTTTTGAAACATGATAAACTAGAATGAGTATAGTAGGAAGGATTTGACATCTTGAGAAAGCCAGAAATTGACCTACAGTAATTCCAAAGGTTAGATAGATTTCTGAAGTGGAAAATGATTTGGATGCATGACTTTTGGGACCATGTGAAATTTACTGCAGAAGCGCTAGGAATTAAAATGAAAATATTATCTCAATGTAAAGCAAAGTCTATTTTGCAATGTGGTAAGTTTGTGTGATGAGAGCTGGGTTTTGCAAGTTCTTTGAAGAGAGGCAATTGACAGACAAAAAGAAATTTGCAAAACAACTTATGAGCAGCAGAAAGTTGTTGTCTTGATGTGATTGTCACATGAAATGTTCTCTATTCGGACACATAAAAATCCAAGGCATGCAATGATCTATAATATTTTTCCTTTTGATAAATTGGTGATGACTTGGGGAGGTTACTCTTTGTATATTTTATGAAGCATGTGAAATAAAGGGGGGTTTTTTTTTTTTTGAAATATTAAAATATAATAAAATATTCTAGATATATTTTATGAAGTTTACCTCTCATTTTTGCCAATAATTTGCACCCTAAATTTTTTTGCGTGTTGTCTGGAAACATTTGGATGTAACCTCCTTGGGATCATGGAACACTGCATAACACGAGTATGAAGCCAGTCTCCTTGCCTTGAGAGGTATCCAATTCCAATGTTCATTGATGTAGTTTCTCATTCTATTGATCAAGCATATCGACCTTTTAAACCCTGCTAAATGTCTTCAACTTGGCTGCAACATGGAAGGCAGAAAGTGTGTGTTAGTGAATGTTGTTTCAGTTTCTGATTCTTAAATCCCCTTAAGTGCGTTATACAAGTCATCAATATAAAGGAGCATAGTGAGAAACACAAATGGAAAACTCTACATGGTCCTCTTGGCCCACCAAAAGCATGTTACAGTAGATGACATTAATATTAGCAATACAATGGATTCAAAAAACCAAGCTGATGGTTTTTTAAATCTGGACGCAGCAGAAGTCAGGCACCTGGTGAGATTTCAAGTCCCATAGAGAGAGATGGAATTATAATGATCATGATGTGAAATCAAGCAGCTCGCTTGATTGCAACAGCGGACTATACACCTTGATAATACATGCTTGAAGGACTTGCACATTGCCTCCTGCATACATGCATCATGAACTTCTTGTGTAAATCTTGTGAATCACTACAGTGCCATTCCAAAAACCCAAAAAAAAAAAAAAAAAAAAATCAGATTGTTTTATTTTTTTCATGAAAAGAGAAAAAAAATTTTTTTTAATTATTATATATTTTTCTTGTTTTATAAAATA
>Ga0116227_10001509_pt1 | contig 52014 bp, 26 predicted proteins | sample S1TSphgellanicum_FD_89693 | JGI IMG/M metagenome (GOLD analysis project Ga0116227, IMG submission 89693) | Host-associated microbial communities from peat moss isolated from Minnesota, USA - S1T2_Fb - Sphagnum magellanicum MG | ecosystem: Host-associated > Plants > Peat moss > Unclassified...
ACCTAAATAGGTAGGTAGGTAGGTAGGTAGGTAGCCTAACATTGTAGGCACCTATTTATGTACCTACCTAGGTACCTACTAACCTAATATTAATATTTTTATTAAATTAAAATTGTAATGCCACGTGGCATATTTATATTGGGCCACGTGTCATAATATAAGATCATCCAAATATTTGAATTGAACGTCCTAGATTATTTCAAAATAATAATTATTTTATAATGTATATTTTTAATAATCAAATATTAAGACACACGGCAGCACATGATTTGCCCTCAATTCTGACCAAAATAGTTGCATCTTAGTCGCATGTGACAATACGTATACAATGGAGTCAAAGGATGAAATGTATTTTTTGATTTTTTCTTTCATACAATACCCTTTGTGATTTGCAACTAGTTTATCACATGCGATTTGTCTTAGGCGACTAAAAGGATTTTAGTTGCAAAATGTCTCTTGCGACTAAAATTTAGTCACAAAGACTGGTTGAAAATACATGTTTTTCTTCTAATGCAAGCTAAAATAATCCATCTTATTTATTACATAACTTACTATACATGGATATCATATTTATATTTACATTTTATTTATTACCATAGTTCCTTGGCATCTTTGACATTAATTATATTATTTATTAAAAAACTTCATTTTCAAAAAAAAATTATGTGAAGGAAAACACATAGTCTTTTTGAATATTCAAAATATTTTATTCTTGACATGAAAATTTCAAAATTCATTACTTATTTTATAAACATGTGTGGATGTTATTATGGGCACAAAAACTACAAAGGGTTGTAATCACAATCAAATGAACCAATAATGACAAAAGTTTCAAGCACAAATGGCCCCTTTGTGATCATTTTGATTTTTTCATCAAACAAATTTTTTGAAGGGTTTTTTTTTGCAAAATGTTTTCAAAAATATTTGCAATTCCCCCAATAAATTACATGATTTGTGTTAAAGTTTTTTGAATAAATGTGAATTCTTTAAAAATACTAGATTCTATGTTTCATCTTTAAAAATGATCATAATTTCAAATCATGTTAAAATATACTAATTATTTTAAGCTTTAAATTTTTGTACCATAAGCCACAACTTTGTTCATATGTCATACATAGTATGACCCATTTACATCTCACAAATGACTTTTGAAATTTGAACATTCTAAAGTCATATTTTTAATTTTTCAAAATTTTAAATACCACAATTTTTTTAATTATGAATGTTTTTTGAATGTGGATAGTACATTATCATCATTTCAAGATTTTTCCCATCAAATTTTTTTTATTAAAAAACTCTTTAGCCTAGTGCTTTATGAAATTGATTTTTTGGTGTTAAAATTCAAAAGTCCTTTACTAATTTACCATAATTCAATTTATTAAATTAAATGATATTTTTTGGAATTCTTGAACATTCATATAAATCATTTAGCACAATTTTTTTTGATTAACATAACATTAACGTGCATTACATAAACATGTGTGACAAAATTGATAGTTTTTTGGCTTGTTTGATTATGATTACACCCAAAAACAAATGATGAAAGGGTAGGTTTAAGTCTAAATCCAAAAACACAAAGGTTAAAGTCAAGAACTTGAAGCGTGTAAAACCAAAGTACAAATAAATTTTTATTGTGATAAAATATAAAAATGTAAACACAAAAGGAACATAACAAGGCTATGGAACAAGATCATACCTTAAATTAGTGTTGAACAAATTAAAGGTAATGGGGTATGATCCTTTTGGGGACCTAACTCAAGGAAGCTTCCATGCAGGTTTCATGTGCCCACTAACTAGGAAAATTTCTTAAGATTCACATTTTCACATTTTTTAACTACAAATAAACTATATGAGTTAACTAGGATTTAACTATGAGTGAATTAGTAATTAACTGTAGGGTTGTCATGATGTTCGTGCATCCATCACAACGCAACGGATGCATCTAGATGCAAACACACCCTTGCATCACTTTAGCCTAAGGTCAACCTAGGTCAAAGGGATTCTCGAGGTGGCCAAGTCAAGCTTACAGATGACCAAAACTAGGCCCGTTTCAGTTACCATAAAACTTGCAGTGATAAAAAAAAATTGGTCACCAAGCCTACAACAACCAAAAATTTTCAATTACCAAATATTACAATGACAAAAATGTTTTGGTCGTTGCAAAAAATGTTTCCATTGTTACTCATGTGGTGACTAATTTTTTTGATCGCCACACAATTGGCGATGGAATGCTTTCAATCGCCACAAGTTTGGTGACCAAAAGTATTATGTTGTTAATCGTGTGGTGACTAAATTTTTTCTAGTCGTTGCACATTTATGGATTTGGGTCATCTAAATAACGGTGGATTGATCCCCACCATTGATTTAGCGACAAAATTTGGTCTACCTAATAATTAAATGTAAACCTTACATGTCAATTCTCACTTTTTCCTTTGAAGTGTGTGGGCCTTGTGTTGTTTAACACTACCCATTGCCATATACCTTGGGAGGGGGGGAGTGAAACCTTTAAGGGTGTTTGAATTTTAGATCGTCATATTGCATTTGTAATTGGTCATAAATTTCAATTGTAGCCCTAAAGGTGGAGTTCAATCTTATTGTTGAATACATTAATTATATTAATCAAGCCTATTGTTCTTGTGTATAATGTTTTATCAATGGAGAGAAGGTGGAATGTGTGGAGTCCACGGTATTTGATGTTAAAAGACGAGCCAAGGTGGAATGCAAGTTTTATGGCAATGTTATTTCGTGCCACAAGAATAGAATGCTATTCCATTTGGGCTATCGATGTGATGGCAATGGGTGAGCTAAAGTTGCAGTGTGTTCAAGGGCACATCCAAGGGTGAAGGCACTATTTGCCTAATGTGGTGGACTTGTCCCTCCACCACTAAACAACATGGAAGTACCAGCCCATATCTCAGATGGTTGAACAGAGGATGTGGCCATGGAAACATTGAATCCTTCAATGGAAATAATTTGCTTCGACGTCTCAAGTGGAAGGGGCTCGGCTTTTCACCCCCCCTACAAACAACATAAAGGGTCCTAATAGATCCATAAATAACAACATTCAAACCCTTTGACAAGTTTCATTGCTTTAAGGATTGAATTCGGCCGAAAAACAGGATTTAGACAAGAAGTGAACAACTTTCTTTTATCAAGTGAACATCCCCTTCAATGTTGTGTGACACTCGGCATTCATAGAAGCTGTGAAAGCAACCTCTAAATCTCAAACCTACTACAAAACCCCATCATACCATGGATTGCGCATAGATTTGTTAAAGTAATCCAAGGTGGATGTGTCCAAACAAGTAACCGAGAGGACACAAAATGTGATTCACAAATATGGAGCAACCATTTGATTTAATGGTTGGGACAACGTTGCACAACATCCATTGTTGAACGTAATGTTTGCTTGTCCAAGTGGTGATGTATTTGTAGGTTCCATTGACACAATTGGGGAGCGTAAGGATGCCTATTACATATGTAATGCATTGGGTGGAACATCAAAACCATTGGAGTCGACAACATTGTACAAATTTGTACAAACAATGCTTTGAACATGAAAAGTGCAACTAATCTTCTAATATGTCATTTTCCGAGTCTTTATTTTCAAGGTTGTGTTATTCATTATCTAGACTTGCTGTTGGAAGATTCGGGAAAAGCAACATGGGTGAAATGAATTGTGAAAAAAATGAAATTGTTGTTTCTTTCATACGATAACACCATGTGCCACTAACAATCTTTCACCGTTATGAAACCAACTTATTGCTGCTAAACCCCATTGAAACACAATTTGCAACCATTTTTTTAATGGTTGAAAAGTCTTTCAAACTTAGACCTACCATTGAGCAAACTATTGTTGATCCTAATTGGATAACTTTTGTCAACTCATTGCATGGCAATCATCATTAGAAGTTGCTCACTAAAGCAAAAGTTATTCGAGCCAACATAAGAAGGGACGAATTTTGGGATACTTGTGCTAACTTTGTACACACAATGGAACTGGTTTTAATGTCATTAAGGGCATTTGATGGCAAACAACCTTGCATGGGGAACACGTGGTTTATCATGAAAACATTAGAGCGAAATGTTTTATCCTCATGAGATCCTCTGTTTGAATTGCCATCAAACCTTGCAAATGTGATTAAAGTTCAAATTTATTAGAGGTGGAAGATGTTGATGACCAACCTACATTATGCAGGGTCCCTTCTCAATCCATACTTGTTGTGTGAAGTTTGCCTACATGATGATGCAAATGAAAAGGAGGCTTTAAACAAAATTTTGTGAAAAATAGCTCGTACCCCAACCACCCATGCTTTAGCTTAAGAGATTTTGCAAATTTTGTGGAAAGTCAAGGCCATTTTTTGACACCTTCTCAGTGAAAGACCTAAACTTGCTCCCACATGAGTGGTGGGATTTTATTAAAGCTAGTGGACGCACAGTTGTACCCATCGCCCAATGCCATTATTAGACAATGATGTTCAAGTGTTTGATGCACCCCCCTAGGCTATACATGCTCCAATGACCCCAAGTCAAGACATGTCCATGCAATCAATGAGTTCCATGAAAGTGCACCCCCCAATTAGCACATACACACCATTAGTTCAGATCATCATTTCGAAGCCAGACACACAACAGACATTAAATAACACTTCAGACATACAAATAGACCCACTTGTCAATCCTCCCAATATTGCAATTCATGACATTAGGGATATTACATTAGAACTAGGTGTGGGCCTGCATACAATCATTAACACAAATGCACTGCAAGTTGCAGATCCAAATCCTTCAAATCTTAAAATTGCAAGATCGGAGAAGTTAATAGAAGGTGATTCAAATTCTGACCATGCACCAATTAGCCAGTACTTACAACATCCAAGACCCCCGATACCCCAAGTTCTAGTGGGGTCAAGACTAGTCATTATGGCAGCTTCCATGAATCATCTTCTACCACCTATTGAAGACTCATTCACATGTCAAGTTACTTGAGGGAAGAGGTCTATTGTTCAAACAATAATTGCTTATGTAGGTGAACGTAATTATGAATGACCACACACATATGATGGAATTTTGGATGTTGAGGGACAACGCCCCACCAAACAAACTATGATAAAACATTCAAGTTGAAATATCATCACAACCTTGCATGGGACAAACACTTCAGAAGTAGAAGAGGGGTGCAACAATGATGATGATGATAATGACACCGACATTCTTGATGAAGCAATTGTAGGCCCCAAAGATAGTGACTACCATGAACCTTGACCCCAACATCCAAATTCTACCATTAGTCATCCTCTTGGGTCACGAATCATAAATGGTTTCATAATCATAGGTGTTTGGCATTTTGCAATTCCTACACATAGGTTGAACATTATATGCAAATCCACATGGTCACATAAACATATTTTTTTCCAACTGTATATTTCTTTAATAATAAAATTGTAACCATTTGGTTTTGGACCTTTTTTTGAAATTAGTGTATTTCATATAAGATAATTTCATATCCATAATTCAATTTAGAAACTTTCAACTCCAAGGACACTTGGAATGATCCGTATGGAAAAAAGAAAGGAGCAGTTAGCTTTAATTATTGTAATAAAAAAAGAATATTTTATTTATTTGAATTGAATCACTTGCAATATTTATCAAAAGATGAAACCTTGATAATACATTATCAAAATGGTATTGCCATGAGTTTCTAAACAAATCCTCAAATGGCAAAGATGTTTGTTCCATTTTTATTTATGAATTCAATTGAAAATTAACAAATGTTATATTTGTCAAAATAGTCATGTGTGTTGTAAATGAAACTATGTTGGGATGTTTTCATACAACAAGCCCTCAAACAAATTGGAGACATCCAAGACATAGACTCCTTTGAATGCACATGGAAGATATTTGACATTGGTGCCATTGTGATCCCAAGCTTTGAACACATTCTCCTTGTCCATTACATTTTCATTTATAACATATAATGTCAATGGTATGTCCTTGTATAATAAGTCTTCTTATAATCGAAAAATATCCACATGATATTGGGCTTCTTGGCTTGGGAAATATATGACAACTGCCCCTTCATAGACCCAAGTCACAATGGTGTGGTCATCTTAATCAATAGCTTGTTCGATTATCTCTTCTTCAACTTGATTGCTTAACATATTTCATTTTGCAAAAAAAGTTGGAATCACAAAAATAACAAAAAAAAGTCCATGGACTCCCCTCCCCCCCATCCTTTAAAGTGTTGTGCACCAATTGTCCAAAACAATTGGAGCCATACACATCAAAAAGAAAGGGAGGGAAAATTAGAATCCAAACCTCCTTATACATGTTAAATTAAGGGTACCCCAAAACTAGGGACACCTAAAAAATTTGGCAATCGAAAAAATTCCCGTTGCCATTCAACAACATTCCCATGTACTAGCCACACGTGGATGTCATAGGGTTGTCGAATGGCAACCAAATTTTTTTTAGTCGCTAATTAGATGCGTGGATAATTGTTGGCGACCAAAAAAATTTGGTTGCCATTCTTCAAGTTTGAAGGTGATCGAAAATTTATGGTTACAAATTGGCCAACTATCCAGTTGGCAACTAAAGGTGACCAAAACTAGCCGATTGATGGCGACCAAACCTGTTTCAGTCGCCAATAGTACATTAGTCCAGTGGTGATTGAACCACTTTTTAGTCACCATCCAACGGCCCTACGTCTATGATGCCTATAGGTTGTTGGATGGTGACCAAATTTTTCCAATCACCAACAAATATGGGCCCTTGGACTAGGCCTAACACCATATCATGCATACGATGGTAACCAAAGGTGACCAAAACAAGCTTGGGCTTGGTCTTGAGGCTTTGGGATGTGTGGGTCCACTATAAAACCCACATTTTTCTCATATTTTTTACTTTGTTCCCTATGCGTGAAGACTCTGTTTGCTATGAGTAATCAATGCCATACATTTGGAAAAAAATGGGAATCCTTCGAAGGGCTTTCAAGTTCACAACACTAATTGTGAAAATAATTGTGTGTTAGACTTGAATGTTGAACCTTTTGGAGGACTCCCATATCGATTATTATACATTATTTTTTGAACTTAACCTTAATTTACCCCACCTTTAACCTTAATTTTTCCTTAACCCTAATTTACATTTACCTATTTATTAATGGACGGTGAATACAATGGTGGACGATGCAGATCGAAGGAGAGTGGTTAGGGGCCATGGCATGAAAGGAAAATGACACAAGGCAAAGCTTGAAGCATTTGAAAACCCAATCGTTGTAACAGATGCTAGATGGCAAAACCTTCCCCAAGCTTAGTTGTACACATGATGTTCTTCGTATGTACAATGGTGCCATATTAACAAAAAGTGGCCACTTTCTAGGCATGAGACCCACAAAAAAATAATTACACCTAATATACAAGTTGCCTAGATAAATACATTAAGGCACGCATGTTGAAGGTCTACATGGCCATGACAAAGAACCATTTTTTCCCCAAAAACCAAGTGCCTTTGACTATGGCATGGATGGTTTATGTGGAGGTGGTGCTTGGGGTTCAAGTCAATTGGAAGACCATTCCAAGGAACTAAGTCGACAATGTGCCTTTGTACTGACCGAATACATCTGCGTTGACAAATCCATCAGCTATTCTAGAAACTCACCTCCTACAATAGCTCCTTTAGTTCTTACAAGGAGACCTCAGATTCCTCCCTAATCTACCCTTGTCACTCCCCCTTCTTCTTTTCAACCAATACCACCAATACCAATCGTTCTCAAAACAATAGCATCAAGATTTGGATCCTATGATGAGCAACTGAATTGTTCAATGCCCTTGGGAACAAAGTCCCCCTCAATCACCATTGAACACAAACAACCCCACAAATGTAACATAGTTGGATGTTGTGGTTCAAATGGCATTTTACCTGCAATTTAACATAATAGATAATCAAAGGAGATTGGCGTAGGATGCTAACATATTATCCTCCACAAGGTGGGTCAACATTACAAAACATGGCACATGCTTTGGAGGTGTTGTGAAGGGAAATGGGCGTAATGCAAACGCAACTTTGGGAGGTGACATTGAAGCATAATGCACTATGTAAAGAATTGTCTACATGCCAAACAAAATGTGCTAGAAAAAGATGCTACTACTCAACAATAGGTGTTACAAGAAGCATTCATAAGGGCCATTGAAGCAGAAAATGAATGGCTTAAATTCCGTGGAAGACATTGAATGCTACCATCAAACATTGATTGATATGAAGGAATAGTATCAAAAAGATGCTGAAATGTTTGTGAAGGCAACCAAACGAAATTTGAACCACATGCATTTTGCATGTATTTTGGCAACATTTTGAGCTATGCAAATGGAAGCAAAACTTGTAAAAATGCAAGTAGAATACTATGAAGATGGGAGGTTCCAATCACACAGTTTGACATTTGGCCCAAGATATTTGAGATGTTTCTTGAAAATTTACCCAAGGTGGCAAATAATGCAAATATTGATTGGGCAATGCATCCCAAGCTTAATTGGGAATATTTCACCACCATGTCAAAAAAAACAAGGGAATTCTTATGGCCCACACCTCAACCCTTCATGCAAAATGGGGAACTATGCCTTATTTGTTGCTCCCCATTTGGACCAAAAGGAGCATGGATTTTGGGCACTTGCCAACACATGTACCATCCACAATGTTTAATCACTTTAATAGTGGCAAGGAGGAGATGTCCACAATGTAGGGCTCCATTGCATTGACACCTATATGAACAATTTGGTCTTCGAACGGCCATGCCACAACATTGGGTGTACAATATGTTCAACACACCCAATAGGCCACAAGCATGGGGCACAAACATGAAATGGATTTGGAACGTTGGTATGTCTATTATTACATGGAGGAATCAATATGACGAATGGCAATATGATGAATCCATGATTCAGAAGGCATGTGAATTGTTGTACCTGTCAACAGCCGATACACATCGTTGTTAGTTTTATCAAATGTTTCGGGGGTGGTGTAACCCAAGAACCAACAAATTTGAATACGGTTTGAATTTAGAACATGTTTGGTATAACATGGTGGGGGAGGAGATTGGGCAGGGGTTCACCATAAATGATTTTTAAGCTGAAGATCAAGCCAAATTGACATTGGAAGAGACTTGTGAAGGGTTGTGTTTGAAAGATGATGCTACCTTTGCATTATTAACTACAATATTTCCTCACACGGTCGCAATGCTTAGTGAAATAAATAATCTTCTTGGATTAAATGCAATTTTGAATGGGGAACCCATTGGGCTAAGAAATCATACTAGTAAACAACATTGTATTAATATTGGGGAAAGTAGTAGTAAAGGAGATAATAAATTGTAGTAGTAGGGTGAGGTGGAATTTGCCATTGGATGCAACATATGTACATTGGAAAGTAGTTTCAATATTATACAAAATCGATATTTATATAGCAATATGGGCAAACAAGTTGTTTCCCCTAAAAGTTTATCACAATTTATATAATCCTAATTGAACCTAGTTACATATTGAACTTCATTGATGACTATGTGATTGAAATTGAATGGAAAACATATAATTGCAATTGTAGTGATGAAAAATTTCCATTAGAGATGGTTTAGGTAAGATGATAATAGGCTCCCATAGTGTTTCGTCCTACCATGTTCATTTCCATAATATGTTAAAATGAATTATTCTAATTCAAAATTTATTATATAACTATTTTAATGATACCTTTATACAACAACCTCTTATATGGTTGGAACCTTTTGGATTTCTTGTTTTTTTTATTCTTGTTGCATGCATCTTTTGAAATTTCTTTATTTTCTTTCTATTGGAAGCTTGTTATGGTTTTTTTTTTTGACAACACTCATGGTCTTTCTCTTCATTTTTACTTGTATAGTGTGAGAGAGGAAAACACATTTCATTTTGAAATTTTTGAAAATCTTTCTTTGTTTTTTATTTATTGTAATTTTGTTCTATAATTCCAATTGCATGTAAAATTTTATCGTGAGTGGTAGTGCATAGTAGTGCGGAGCCCAAGTTATTTTAGGTGTGTTACAAAATTGCATCAAATTTCTCTCCTAGCAAGGAAAAATCATTTTCTATTTTTTCATTTGTTTGCAACAAGTTACATTCAAGTTCCCAATGGGTTCCCATTAATAACCCCATTTTTTTATGTAGGGACCACACAAGATGGCAACTGAAAGCATTTTGGTTGCCATCAAAGGGGGGAAAATGAAGAAGGGAAAAAAACAAAGGGGGTGGGGGGAGGGGAAAGACATTGTGGTGACCACAATGTTTTCGATTGCCACACGATTATGGTGACCAAAAACCTTTCAGTCACCACAATTGCCATCCAACAACATTGATTAAATTCAGTCGCCATTGGACAATGGCTATGTGTTTCAGTCACCAAAGATGGATATGCTAGCAAATTTGGTCACCATATGGGAATAATTAGATGGTGACCAAATTTGTCGTAGTCGTTTGATGGCAACAAAATTTGGAAGAAGTTTTTTAGGGTATATGAGTTTTAGAATGCAATCCATGATTCATTTTCGAACACCTTGTTTTCATTTGGGTTTTGTGTCTTTGGTTGCCCCCTTATAACCATTGTGTGGAACCTTGGGCAAGTTGAAGTGATCAAATCCTTGGTGAAGGACTATCTTTTTCACATTTTGCAAATATTTTAAACTACATTGAACCTTGACTTTTTGAGACTCTTGGAAAGACTTATGGTTTTTTGTCATCCAAAATTTGAAGGATGTCATCATGTGGACAATCAAGCAAACAACCATTGAGTAGACCATCGTCAAACGAACGACCATCATGCAGTCAATCTAACCAAAACCTTTTAAACAAGTTATCCCATGCATCATCTAGTATTTAACCCCCCCTAGATCTTTAAGTAACCCACCTTTAACCATGCACAAACGAGGGGCTATAGAGTTGTCCAATGGGGGAGAACATTTCATCGACATAAACCTGAAAGTGTCAAAAGCTTGAAGACAATGATACTAAACAAATCACCACACAATAATTCCAAGAAATTGTCATGACATCTTTTATGGAACACATAATGGCATATCTCGATGGTGCTTTTGTGAGAAAGCAAGGAACTAGCCTAGAGAAGTAGAAGTAGGTCATAGAGCATAAGTTTTTGGGCAAACTAAACAGATCTTTGCAAAACATTGAGCTTTGGATTTCCGAAGGGTTTCTAGAATGGTTTGAATCCAAAATTTTGAATTTAACCACAAACTTATTGCAATGGTTTGACGTCCTTTATACACAAAAGGACAAGATGTTTTGGACCATGAAGGTGGCAAGCTTGTGGGAAAAAAATTCATGGAGGGCCAAATTTTCGAAGAATTGGTCAAAGAAAAAGGTGAGGCTTGCACCATGGATGGAAGAAGGCACTTGAAACCTTCTAGCCCAAATTGGAAACTATGGTGTGTTATGAATTTCAAGCATAGTAATTGTGCTCTTGTTGTCAGGTGGAGACAATTAGGGTGGTTATGGTGTGGTGTGCAAGGTGCGAATTAAAAAATTCGATTGCATCCCAAACGTCATTGAATTGGCAAGGAAGACACCAAAGTTGGATGACAAGTGAAAAACACATAAGCAACGATTAGTGGAAGCGTTGGCATGCCCATGTACACATCCAAGTGTCATCAAATTCCTTGCCATCCACACAAAGACCATGGAGGCATATACATTATGGTGGAATGGGGGAGTTCTTCAAAAAATGTTGGATTACAACATGAAATATTCCCCCATTATTGATAATTGTACCTTATTGTGGCAAAGTGGGTTGAATATGGAAAGGCAAACATAACTTGTCACCTTTAAGCAAAATTGTGTGAAGTTAGCATGGGCATTCATAAACATTATGAATGCAGTACATCATTGTAGAATTTTGCATAACAACTTGTCCAAGAACAACAATATGTTGCATCTTTCAATAGACAAACTAAATGTTATGTACATAGGTGTGTGCAATTGGGGTGAAATTGGGCACTTGCACGAGGTGACGCCATCATTTTATGGTTTTGCAAAGGAACAAGATGCCACCAACACAAAAAAAATGCATTGGTGGGTTGCCCCAGAATTATTTTTTGTTTACAACAAGTTAGGAACTATAAATTCCCCTTGACAAATGGCCAAACAACACACCACAACTTTGAGGTCTAAAACATATTAAGTGGGTCGGCTAGCAAATGTCATATGGGGTGATGATTACGATGTAGAATATTTTGTGGACAATTCAACCAAGATGTCATTTGGGAAATTGATCCATGACATGTATGACCCAAATCCAAAGGCACAAAAAATATTCAACATGTCATGTGCACATTGATGGGGCCTCCATACAATTGGGCTGCATTTGAAGAATGTTATCAAAGGTAGCCATAGACAATTTATAGTTGCTAGATATGGAATATGGTGTAATTTGCATGATCTTTCAAAAATGACATGTTTTGGACTTGCGGATTTTATAAAACCCAATTTTATAAGTGAATCATGTTGTCATGTGTAATCAAATTTGAGATTTGTGAATCCATCTTCTTCACACATTTCAAATTTGTGTCTAGATCTATGCTCTATAATGATAATGGGTTTCTTGTAAACATACATACAATGATCATTTACAATTTTACACAAGCACTGCCCATCTATTTCTCAAATCTTTGAATTATGATGATTGGCCTTATCATTGATAATTTGCTCCAATAAATGCTTTCATAATTGATAGACATTAACAATGAAAAAGAATCAATAAAAATTCATTTAAAGCAACATTTCTTAATGCAAACATTATAAGGCATTCGTTTTGTATACTTTTGTTTCAATTTTCATTTTTTTTGGGCATTGCCTACCAAGGCAAGGATATTTTGTTTAGATTCATTATAGAATATAATAGCTTAATGGATTTTGGCCCCCATGTAGTAGGTCTATTTTTATGCAAGGATTTTTGAAAGATGATATTTTGGCTTGTGTTGAAACTTGGGATTAATGATAGAGTTCTGATATTTTGGAGTTTGGTTTCTTTTAAGGGATTTTTTTTGAAGATTACATTTTTGCATGGTGAAATATTAGAATTTCCATGATTCTTCTTTTGCCTTAAAATATTATTTCATGTGAATGGCAAGGCCATAGTGACACATTGAAAAGATGGCGATGAAAAATTTTCGGTCATTATAGGATTGGTGACTAAAACTCATTTTTGGTCACCAATTGTAATGGTGGCAGCCCAAGTATGACCCAAATTTTCTTGCGTCCATTTTGATGGATGTGACAGACGCTAACATGACACCTAACACAAAATGGGCCTATCACGTTAGTTTTGACAACCTTGGTTAATTATGAGTCAATTGAAAATGAACTGAAAGTTAACTAGAAGTGCATTGTAAAATAATTAGAAATGAATTAGAAGTTAACTAAAAGTGAATTATGAATTAATTAGGAGTGAACTAATAATAATTAAGAGTGAATTGGTAATCAACTAAAAATGAACAAAAAGTTAATTATGAATTATGGATGAACATCCATATGAATGAACTTTATTCGTCATGTGAAAATGATGTTTGTGATAGACACGACCTTTGTACTACATTAATCAAAAGTATTGAAACAATCTTGAAAACATCAAAAATTTATTAAATTATCCCATTACTATGTTGTAAAGGTTTCAATTTGTTGTCAATTGTGTTATTAATTGAATTAAATATATGAGAGAATGAATGAAATTTTGGTATCATAAAAGCTTGACAAGAAGGTAAAAAAAGGAAAAGAAGTTGGCAAAAAAATCATGACCTAGTTTACAAACAATACAACAATGCTTGGAAATTGGGTGCAAATTGAGATGGGCAAGATTTTTTAAATCATAAAAGTTCATCAAAATTTTATTTATTTATTATAAAATTTTCCACTTTTTATGTAATTGAAACATGTGTAAAGTTTGGCTTTTAATTTCAAATTTTACATTTACTCAAATTTTTAATATTTTGGTTAAACCAATTTCATGTTAACCATAAATCACATGCTTTTCAACTTATTATCACAATCTATCACACCAAGGTTTTCAAAATCTTGAAATTCCTTTGTGCATGTTGGTATTGAAAAGTGCACAATTCACATTCAAGTGTATTTTTCATTCACCAATTACATTTTAAAGTTTAATGAATGTTTTGAAAGATGAATTTATATAATTAAAGTTTTTTACTTGTACATCACAATTGCAAATTGTCTTAGATGTTTTAAATGTCAACATTTTGTTTCATATGAAAAGAACAACACGTCTTAGGATATTTTACCACACTCTATTTATACCTGGTTCAATCGATTTGATATTGATTAATTTTCATAATGTTCATAAATCCAATAAGCACTAAACATTGAATTTATCATGATGGTAGCTTTTGATTTGTATTGAAAATTAAAATTATAAATAAATTAATATGGAATTCCATTATAGTTATAATTTAAACTTACATTATTGACATTTGTTTTAATAACTAATATTTTTTTGGTGTTTTCATGTTTTAAATGGTTTAAATCAAAATTAATAATAATGTAATAAATTTACACCAATCATATTTTATTAGTTAAAAAAAATTTAAACATAAAAAAATTTATTTTGAATTTATTTTTTTGTACCTTTAAGTGGACACATTTTGATCAAAATTTAAAAAAATATTTTAAAAAAAATTGAAAATAAAATATTCACTAAAACATTTTATCAAAATTGACAAGTTTTTCTTAAATTCAATTTTATGTTTATGAAATTAATTAGATTTAATGAACTCATTAAATATTTGGTGAGAAGTGGTATCTAACAATATTTTAGTATACCTTGACACATGGCTTAAAGGTGGATATTTTATTTTGCACCTTCTAACCACCCTCTCTTTGGAATAGGTGAACATTTTTATCCCCTTTTAATTATTTTCTCTTTTCAAATCAAGGAATATATTTCCTCATTAACTTTGATTTCTTTTAGAATTAATGGATATTCAACCCTTCTAACATTTTCAAAGTTTCTTGAGCTTTTAAACCATTATGATTGTTGCTAGGCTAGGTTTTGAAATGACATCAACCCAAGATAACATGCCAACCCACCAAATATTCCCAAATCCAAATATCCTTAATAAAATTTTAAATTGGTGAAGTGTTTTGGTTTGGGAATAACCCAAGCTTAGTGAATAACAAAAACACACCTAAACAACATCAAAGATGATGAAAGATGGGGAAAATTGACAAGGAATGACAAAAAGGCAACAAACAATAACAGGGTGTAAAAAAGGCACACTGAAAACACCAAGGGTGCTAAGTAGGACATGAACTTTTTGGTGTTGGGCAATGGGGGCACCTAGATGTTGAGGGTTGAGGGCATTGGATACAATGTTGGAAAACACCAAGAAATACATAGTGGATATTGTGAGCACTAAGGTCGAAAATTTTCATATTTTATATATATTTTCGAATTAGAGGTCATAGGGAAGCATGATAGGAAAGATGTTGGGTGACACTGAAAAGGCTCCCAAAAAGTTTTTTCTTTTTGAGACAATGAAGGGCACCAAAAAAAGATGTCATGAGTGCCAAAAACTTTCAATCAGTGAAAGTTAAATCTCATATTGGACATGATCATGGATTACCAATGTCTAATAACTAATTATTTTTAAAATAATATCTTTAAGTAAAATTTAAATATATTAATATTTTGACCTTATGTCATTTGATTGTCATTAGTCATCATTGGTAGTGCAAAGTGCTATAGCCAAACACCATATATATATATATATATATATATGCCTGAAAATTCACCATAAGAAATAAATTACTCTGTCATAAAATTTGGTCTATCATTTGCATGGGGATTGGCCTTTGTGGCCTCGTCACTTTTTGAGGAAGGAAAAAAAAAAAAAAAACCATGATGAAAAAAGCTTTCTTAAATTGTTCAAAATTTAAAATGTCATAATCTTCAAGAAACTTGTCCCATTGCCCTGAGCCAACTCCTTTGTATAGTCACCTTCTGCCACTGTTCCTGTCACAGCCCACTTCTATTTGGTGAACAACCTTGAGATTTCCTGTCTCCCACCTAGGTTTTCCTTTAACCCACATGGACACTATACTGCTAAACCCAGGATGGGACATCCATTGTCATGTCCTCAGCCTTGTGCAATAACACTATTATAAAGCTAGAGATATCTTTGATTGTTATGAGGCAGGCCTTGGTGTGGTCTGAAGAGTGAACCAGTATTGTGCAGCTGTTCTTTGCTTTTGTTCTTGATAAACTATCGTTTCAGTTTTTTACAATTTTGAAATCATTTTGTTGACAATTTTCAGAATAAAAAAAACCTTCTGTTCCAGTTTTTTTAACCTTACCCACGGACTCCTCATCTGAAACCTAGAGAACGTTTCATCCCAACACTGGTCTGAACATACTTAGTCTTGTAGAAGCGACCTTAGCTATTAAGATTTAGTCAACCTATCCTTTGCTATTAACACTTTGACAAAGGGTTGTTCTGTGTAGGAAGGCTTCTTTCACAATGACTACTATTTTCAACTCAGCTGGATGTATTCCTGCATGCTGCATGACTAGTTCAAGTCCAATAATTTCCATCTCTCCAAAGGCTAGTATGACCTTTTCTTTTTCCACCTACATGTTGGCCCAGGAACAAGATTACTAAAGTTTTCTTTCTAATATCTTGTATCTTGGCACAAAATAAGACAATTTATGAACAAAGAAAGAGACATGAGTACCAAACCCATATAGACTTTGGTTCTGGCTGTGTTATGAAAAGGGCATGTCATCAGAACAGTGCAAATACCCATTCATTAAAGAAGTTCCAAATTATCTGCATTTTACAAACTCGGGTGGTTTCCAAATTTCTATGGAATACACCCAATCATCAACATATGATTATGATTGATGTATACAATGCTTATGTGAGATTGGGTGTGGCCTGAATGTGAAAATTTTAGAAAGTAAACTAAAGTCAAATTTCAATTTTAGTTTTTGGTTGGCTTCCAAAGGGACCCTTTGTATGTGGACAAAAGTCTAATTGAAAGTACAAGAACAGCATGAGCCAAATTTGAGAACTAGTAACAAAGCAAATTGTCTATACTTTGATCTTCAAATCTTGGATAGCATTTCTTCCCTCATATTGTTACATCAAAGTTTCAAGACCACATCCGCTCGAAACAACATTTTATTTGAAAAAGAAGGTGTAGTTCAGATAGTCTTCTTTGACTCCGACGCTCACCCTAAACCCTAATCCCAAAACCCATCATGAATGGTCGGTCTATAAAATGAGTGTAGTAGGGGGCTAATTGACATAGCCATGTCTCAGCCTTTGGGCATCCACACTTGTAAAACCTGTGAATTATTATGATCAAAATATAACCAAAACAATTGTTCCAAGAACTCTTTCAATTTCAAGGCAAGATTGAGATCTGAGCCCTAATCAACCCTCATGATTGTTGTGTGGTAAGAGACTCAGCCCACTAATTCACTGTATGAGCCTATTTTGCTCCATAGTTTATGAATGCTAGACTCACTAGAGAAGAATGTTGTGGTATGGAGTTGTTCACCAAATTTCCTTGGGATTTGTCTTATACTTTGGCTGGGCATGGCTAATCAAACATGCTTTTTTCTATGGCATGACCTCTCTTTTGATCGTGTAGCATTTTCACTCCCTCCTCTCAACATCCAAATTAAAAGGCAATCCCCCACATTGGGTAGGGGGCTGTAAGTAGGTCTTGAGCATCATGTTGTTTTGAGTTCATTTTCCCAAAGACATAGGTATTAGGTGTATGCTTGCTTGCCAGTTGCCACCCACCTCATTATTATTTAGAGAGATGGGTACTTGTCTTTTTTCAGCCTTTTATTCTCATACCTCACTACTAGGACCAACCTTGGAAATTGAAAAAGAAAATATTCCCAGGTGCCATTGATTGGCACAAAGCACCACCACCAAAAAAGACAAGAGCTAAAGTCTTCTCAGAAGACTATAAAAAGCGGACCTTAAAGTATCCCCCCAAAGGAAAAAAAAGAAAAAGAGAGAAGAAGAAAAGAAAAAAGTGGACTGTCCGTGTAGTGTGTCGCATCCAGTGTTGGACGGTTATTAAAACGGGTATTAGACCCAGTGATGGTTATGTGGGTGGTTCTTAGATTTCATCACTGTGGTTCTCAAGGAATCAAAGAACCGGTTCTGATGTACAGCCACAGTTGCGAAAGCCTTCAAAAATTAGCAAAAAACTTAAGTGGCGATTCTTTAGAAATCAAACCACAAAAAACTGGTTGTTGGCCAATTATTAGAAACCGCACCAAAACCCCACTGGATAGTGGTCTTAGTTTTGATACCTGTGATTTTCAAAAAAATTAAATTAAATTATTTGGTTTTGATATATAACCATGGTTACCAAAAAATAATGTACCCAATTCTGATGTATATCCATGGTTCTCAACTTTTTTGAAAAAACCACCCAGAAAAACCACCAGACCTTTGAGATTTTGTAAATAACTGGAACAAGAGGTTCTTTGATTCTGATTTTTCAAATACCCAGACCCAGTGGTTCTTTGGTTTTGAATTTTTTCAAAAACCCAAAACCAGTGATTCTTTGATTCTGAATTTTCTTAAAATACCCAGACCTGACGGGTATTAGAAAAAAAATTATACCCGCCCAACACTTTTAGCATCCTTTTGTATGGTTGCAGGCCTTCAATCTGTGGCCTCCCACTGGAAAGTAACTTCTTTTTGATAAAAATATAAGCCCAACAGCAGACTCGACCGACAAGCCATTGGCGACCCCAAGTCACACTGCGTGGCAGAGCGCCAGTAGCATGAAATGACGGTTTCTCAGCAATAAATGATTGTTTCTCATTGGCCAATTACAATGATTGGCCCAGGTAGTGAGAGTTAAATAGTCTCTCACTTTGTACTGTTCATTTTTTCAGGTTCATGGGTAGGGATGGGGGAGAAACTAACAGGGGATCAACTAGTTTTCTCACCTAAATTCATCTTCAGGGGAATCTCACCCCTCGTTTTTGGATTTGCTTTAGCTGCACCTTCACTGCAATTTTGAACTTTTTCAATTTTGTGATGTAGCTGAGGTGGTAATCATCCATAATTTAGCCAATTTTGGCTCTGAACAAAATATGAACAGAAAATCTTCAACATCCTTATGATTTTTAGGCTATCTACTTGAACCACATATAGAAATTTGGCAATTTTTATTAATTAAAAAAAAATTGAGAAATTTTCAGTGATTTTTTTATAAAAAATTCATTGAATTTGCAACAAAAAGATTTCTAAAATTTTGCAACAGTGTGAAATTTTGGACCAAGGCAGCTTCACCAAGACTCATAGTCTTCATTAAATCAAGCCCTGCAGGAACCTAAACCCTGCAAATCATCTGAACTGATACCATGTTTCATGAAATGGTACCTAAAATTACACTCGAATTAGGGATGAACCACGGATTAGAGGGTCAAAGTAGTACCCAAAGACAGGGTGACTTTATCTGTAGCATTCTTGGCTGAAAATTTGCAACACATAATCTGAGTAAAGATTTCAAGTGACAAATGTCTTTTCAGGTCTGCAGAGGTTTGATAGTTCAAATTAGTGTAGAGTACTCAGACACTTGAGGCCTTGGGTATTACCAGAAGAAGGGCACAAACAAGGGGCCGGGCCTGATGGATTTTTGTTTTCTCTTTTTCCCAGTGATACCCAATGTGTTTAAAGGGAAAACATGGCATGGGGCATTTCAGAAAATGGAATGCCCACCAGATGTGTGAGCATTTCATTTTAGTTCTTCCACTCTATAAGCTTGCATCATCCAGATACACTATGAATCTGGGCAGAGGTTTTTACAAGCCCAAAAATTGTACCCTCGATCAACCTAACATTTATACTATCACAGATCCAATAGTTCGATTAGTAGGCATTGTTCAGGTTCAGTGCATCTTTATACCATGTTAGACCAGTGTTTTTTTTTGGTGGGGGGTGGATTTTCACCACTTGGTGACAAAGAAAAATCCAAGTGCAACTTATACAAAGAACTTTTGTGAAAAAAATGTGCCAAAAGACACCAGATTTGGAGGGAAAATTTTCTGAAATCTCCCTATTTATTAAGACAATGGGTTGCAGCAGATCATCAAAACATAGCAACATTCTTACATTTATCAACTTTCCTCTCTGACATGGACCAAATTCCAACTAATTCCTCTTGTGGATGATAAACTCTAAACCCTCAACCCTAAACCCGGGCTACATCACAAAATTGAAAAAAAACACACACACACACCCCAACAACATACACAACCAAACAAACAAAAACCTGTTTTAGACCATTCATTTCTCTACCAAAAAATAGTACAGAAATGTTGCATACATATTCTTCTGTCGCTCCAAAATATATGGATTTTGTGCAGCAACAAGGCACCGTCCCTTAAGGATTAAGCTGCTACCTAGGCCCCAGCATCCACTCAGACTTAAGGCTGAAGAAATGAAATCATCCAGAATCTCTGCCCGTAGAAAAAGCTAGCTCTTATTATTATGTCTTGCAACCCAAAGTGCCATTTTAGCCTTTTGCAAAAATCCTGCATGCAAACAGATGATTGTCAGTCACAAAGGTACCACATTCTGCACAAATTTCCCCAATTTCACCATCCTTCTGGCAAAGGCCAAGATAAGCACTGAGCATTGAATTTTGGGTATAAAACTTTTAAAAGAAAACATACAGAAGAAATTCAAAGGGTTCATTTATGTTGTGGCAAGTTACAAGCCAATTATACCCTATTTCTCTTTTCTTTTCCAAATGGGTCCCCCTTTGCCATCATCAGTACTTGAGCTTTCTTTATACATCTCCTCCCCCAAAGAAGCAGACATCACATGTTCATTGCCCATCTGATTCCTGAAAGTCATGAGTCCAGACAAAAAGTAAGTACCTTCACAAATGAACAAAAAGAGGAAAAGGAAAGGAAAACAAAGAAGAAAAGCTCCCCAAGGCAGAGACAAGGAGGTGGTTATATGTCACATTTTTGTCGTCGTCTACTTGGGTTCCTGGAGATGGCAGAAGTGCAAACAAAGTGTCACAAATGAACGCAAATAGAGCAAAATACCTTTAAGTAATAGCACCACTTTCTTGTAATAATATTCCAATACCCAACCCCCACACACATACACTCTTCCAACACATGCACGCTATCTTGAACCACCTACAGGTGTCTGTCCATACTGCATTGATTCAATGTTTGTTTGTTTTGTCAGAATGAGTATTTATTCTTTCTTTCTTTCCTTTTTCTAGATATTTTGTTTGTTTTTTTTTTTTTAAAATTCCTACCCAGCAGTGTTTTTCTTTTCTTTCAGTTATCTGATGTCGCATCATTAGTTATCTTTCCAAAATGATTTGGCATTAATTGGCATCAAGTTTTGTCCAACTTGCAGAAAACTGGCGAAAAGCTTACTGACCCAAAACTATGTCATTCCATTTATCTCCTACAATATCTTCTCTTTTCCATATCTATATATCACTGAGATAAACTAAATGAAACTATGTCTAAATGTGGCAAGGTTTTCTCCAAAGGAAAAATAAAATCTAGAACATCTGGCAAAACAAAATTATAATAACACAGAATTTCGGATAGCTTATATCTTTTTTATTTTCATGCTCACAATTTTGCCAAAAAAAGTGAACACCCAAAAAAAAAAAAAAACAAAAACTCACTACTAATCAAATGTTTGTAGATTTCACACATACCACCCATCTGATTGTATCAATAATTGTGGCATGGACTTAGCAAATGTCAAACTATGGAACAAATTGGATTTCCAATTTTTTTTTACACTGTTTTGAATGCAACTTGAACTATCCCATTTCTCAATTACAAGTATCCATTGATGTGTGTGCACACATCTCATCAACCCAATGGGTATCCACTTCTTACGTTGTGCTCATAGTAACAAACGTATTGGAACTCATGATGCAATTTGTGACACCTTTGTTACCATTGCGTGAAATGTCAACTTTCACATGGGATGAGAATAACTACAAGCACTTCTTTCAATCATGTTCAACTCCTTTTGTCGACAAATCAACATTGTGCTCACAAAAAATGGTATTTGCACCCTAGTTGACACTATGATTGTTGACCCAATGCTAGTGGATTTACGTCCCTGGTCTTGCACAATTCAAGGATTTGCTACCTTCAATGTGGCTCAAGCCAAAGAAAGGAACTATCACAATTAACACCCCATTGATCAATTCCTCCCTTTAACAATTGAGGTATTTGGATGTTTACACAAACAAGTTGTTGTATTTTTGCACGATTATGCCAATGCCATTTGGAACTTGAAAGGGCCAGAAGGCCTACATCTTTATGTCTTAGTTATTTTTCTTCGTAATTTTTTTAAAATCACATTGCAAAGGATGCAAACATCTTCCACTTGAAGTTGGGCAGTAATTGTAGGCTTAACTACTTCCAAACTTCCATCCTTTTAGGACACACCTCCCATTACCATGATTAACATATTGGAAGTAATTAGTTTTTTACATGGAAAAATATGGCCGACCTACTACAAACAATTAGTTTTTTACTTGGAGAGATTTTGACATCTAGTTTGAACTAAGATGTCCTTTTCCTTTTTCTTTTCCTTTGTACATTTTCAAAATTTGTAGTGTGCTTATAAATAAAGTTTTACAAGGTTGCATAATCAATTAGACTATATTTTCAATGTGTGTTCCATGATCCTATTTCTTGAATACATATATCTCACATCATGACATATGGTGTGGCCTCTAATATTGGGTATTAACTATTAACAAGTGTTGGTTGGTTCTTCCTTTTTGAAAAACCTCTAGTTTTAGTTTTGACCCTTTCTAAAGTTTCAATTGCTTCTCCAAGTTTGGGTTTGAACTTAAATCTTCAAATTTTTAAACCTATGGTTTCAATTTGGCATTTTTTTTCATAATTCAAAAACCTTTGAGCCTAGTTCAAATTTGAAATTTTCACTTTTAAAATAATGTGTGTCAATTTGATAACTATGTGATGAGAGCTTGTTTATTGCAAATAAGCTTGAGGGTTTGCAAGTATGTCAATGCGAGAAGTTGAAATATACAATTTGCATATGCTTTTGGCTAATTGATGGTATTGTTGTGGAAATTTTCACATTGAAGGTTTTGTTTATCAATTTCATTTGGAAAGCAAAAGATTATGTTGTTTAATGTCAAGGAGATTTTTGAAAGAGAATTCTTGGGTTGTGATTATGGAAATGGTAATGATAACATTGCCAATAATTGTGACAAACAAATATCTATGAAAAAAATGATTGATGTGAGTTTCATGTGTTCATGATAGAATATAGGGAATTTGTAAATTAATGGGTATTGTGTAAAGGTATGGATTATGTGAAAAATGGTATAAAAGTATGTTAGTTTGAAGAGTTGTCTAAGTAAATGTTGCAACAAAATCTAGATCGTGATGTTGGGGTGGATTGAGAATGTTGATTGTTTGTACAATTATAATTATAGTGGCAAGTTTTGAAGTTGTGAATGTGGTTCATGAAATCCAATTTGTTGATGTCTATCCAATGTAATAGAAGTGTGGATTGGGAGGAAGGTAAATGCAAATCCTAGTGATTCATTTTTGGTGGATATAAAACATTTTTAAAAAGTTCATTTCTTTTATCTTTTTAAATGCGAACAAAAGCTTAACTATACATCATTTTTAAATACATTTTACAAAAGTAAAAAAACATCAATCCAACACATATGGACCTTAGAAAATAAGGTTTAAAAATGGTCATTCAAACATCCATACATATTTTTTGGTTAAGGTTTTTTGTAGTAAATATTTTGGATTTATGTGGATTAAATTTATTTTATATGTCTAATAATGAATCCTTATAAGACATTTTGAACAAAATCATATGGAAAATTGCATGTGTATGGAAATTAATAATAATCTATGTGTTTTCACTTCAAAAGCCCATTAGTACATAATGAATGCACAAATTATATAGATTTATTTATTTATTGAAGTTCACAATCTTAAACCAATTGAATATTTGGTATATCAATGGAATGTCAAATCATTACACTTTGCAAAAAACTATAGTGGAACACAAAAAATGAATCACCATAAAATGAAAAAATGCTTTAAATTATTGTAGTACTTTAGGTCTTCAGTAGTATTTAGTTTTCTAATATACATTCTATCCAAAAGACAAGGAAAGACTAATACATTTCAATAGGGGTAGATTGTAAGTTGTTTACACCAAAAACCAAAAGTAATGATATTTAGCTCAGATAAACAATTGCTTACATTGCTACCCTTTCCATTGTCTATGACACCTTTAGTTTCAACCTTTTTATGACCAAGTTGCTTAGAGGTGCTAGCTTTAGACATTGATGAGTGTTGTTTGATGTTACTTGCCTACTGCCACATTGTTAAAACCCAATGCAAGGGAAGTTAACTAGACATTATAATAGATTAAAAAAGCTACTAATGCAATTGGGGTAAAGTTGACTTATGAAAAAGTGTGATAGGTAACATAGTTATAACTTGTTGATTGTTGTAGTCAGAAAATTTCAAACCAAACCATCATCTTCACCATGTAACTAATTGTAAGGCTTGTCATTGGCTTCATTACCTCTAGATAGTAGCTTACTTGTAAGTTATTGTATTCCTATATGTAATTTATGTTTTGAAAACAAGTATTTGAGTTGTATTGTAAACAATTTTTTAAATGCAATTAGTCAACTATTAAATATGTTTATTTAAATTTAACAAGGTGGTTATGATAATAATGCCCCATTCACACCTAAAGTTAGCTCAATGTTAAACCAATGTTTTACAACACATTTTTATTTCCAACTCACATATATAATGTTATATAACATACTTTTTGATGTGGTATCCTTATTTGCAAGGTCTATTAATTTAGAGTTAATTGAAAAGTTTGCTAACATCAATTCTTCTAGGATTGTAATTTTTTTGTGAGAAAACTAATGTTATTGAAACCATGAAATTTGACACTAAAAGTCAATGCCAAGATATAAGATGGTTGTTTGTGCCTCTTTCCATCCTTTCCTCCTACCATTATAAAAACAAAGACTACACAAGAAGACAATGAAAAAAACTCCTCGCTAACAAGAATGCTCTATGAATCACTATAGAAATATTAAAAAATTTGTGAAATCTGCTACATTAAAAAATCCTATGAAAATTGCTACAAAAATATTGTCATGTGAGAATTGGTACACAATAATCATTTTGTGAAGATTATTACATAAGAAATTTTTGTTGCACAAAGGTATTTCAAAAAATATCTTCCACACAGTGTAATTACACACATAACTACACAAGAATTATTTGTTAAAGTCACTTCAAGAAAGTTCTACACAACTTAGTTGTAAACACAACCATAGTTAGAATAATAATCATAGATGCAACATTTATAGATGCAACAACATTCACAGTAATCACACAACATTTATATTCATTTAGAAATGTGAAACAACAAAATAAAGAATCCTTCAATTCCAACAATAGACCTCAAATAGAACAACAACACACACATGCAAATTGATTACAAAGTTCAATGAAAAAATGCGCAAAGAAGTGAAATACTTGCAAAGCTCAAAGAAAAAATAAATGTAAAGAAAGTAGAAAAGCTTGACAAACATAAGAGAAAAAAGAATAAATGCAAATGCAATTACTTGTTACCATGTAAATTGACTCTAAAGTTCAAAGAAAAGAAAGCATAAAAAAGCAAATTGACTATAGAACTCAAAGAAAAAGAAAAGGGCAAAAAGCACAAATAAGTTTAATAAACATATGATAAAAAGCATAAAGAGACTCAATAGATAGAGAAAAAAAAACAATGAAGAAAGAAAAGGAGAGGATTACATGTTTACTAACACTTATAGATAGGAACAAATAAGATTGTTGAGGGCGGAAAGGTGATGTTAATTTGGTTGTAGGTTAATTTTTTTCCTTTTATTTCAATGATGACATGTTAGTTAAAAATAGGTCAAGGTTAGTTAGCATAATTTTAAACCACATTGGCTAACACTAAAGTTAGTAACATAAACACTAATGACCCTAACATTATGTGTGAATGAAATATAATTGGCACCTAGTTTGTTCATGCATGACATATGTTTCCACATGAATGGTGGGATAAGATTGAAACAAAGGCCTATACAATTGCACTTACATTGAAATACATCTTTGCACAAGTATAGTTGGCATCTTCTTGTGGAGGAACTTGAATATTCTACTTTCTTGGACATAACAAGGTGCAAAATTAAGTCATTTATGAAAGTGTGAAAGAATTGATTTCCATTTATCCTAATAAGCTGCAAATTATATTCAAGGAGCCAAAGTAAGACATGACCATTGCATAATTTTCCTTTATTTTCCATTGAGGTCATGGTTATTTAAATTGATGTTGACATTTCTATTTGAATTTTTATAAGAATGTTCTTAATATATTACAAAAATATGTGGCATAATTTGAAATGAATTTATTGAGTATGGAATACCTAGAAGCACTTTTAAAACAATGTGAAAAATGTTTTTCATTGTTTAAATGATTCTTTTAAATCAAATTATTTGAAAATGCCATTTTTATGGGAAGTTTTTTATATACACCTTACATTATAATTTTTATAACACAAAATCTTTTTGAGTAATAGGAATTTTTTAATTTTAAAAGTTGATTTGTAAATCATGATTTTAAGCATATTTTACAAATAAGGACTTGGTCTTGTGCTTTGGTGACTTTTAATAATGTGTTTGGACCTAGTACTAAACCTATAAAGAAAAGGCATGGGACTTATCTAAGTTATATGTAAACTAGAAAATCCATAAATGGATGTCAAAATTTTAGTTTCCTTTGCACCCCAATTGTAGGTTAAAACATATCCCAAATTATACAATTTTAGACTTGTACAAAAAAGGACATGTCTCAATGATTCTTAAATGTACCATAATACCTTTACCACTTTAGTATAAATTAAATTATTTTTTTGTTTAATAAACTTTTGAAATTTTATTTAATATTTGAGCCGAAATTTTAATAAAATTGAAATTTTCACTATTAGGTTTGAGCCACATACCTACATGGACAATGATTCAAAATTTCCACTATGAGGTTTGAATCGCCAACTTGTAAGACATTGTTTTAAACTGAAGCAGTTTAGACACATGAAGCTATTCCACAATGTTGAAAAATTTGTATTTATTATTTTATATAACCATTACTTGTCAAAAATTTCAGGATTAAAAAACCAAGTGCTAAAGTTAAGATTTAAAATTTTATTAATTATCCGACTATCTACTACCGAAATGGTAAAGGTACTACAGTAATCTAGAATGGTTAAATTCATCTAAATTTATTTGAAAATCCATGTTTCACACAAAATGGGGAACATTTTATTATGCATGACCTTTAATGCCACAATACATAAAAACCTTGTAAATGAACTCATTGTAATCATAATCTATAATAAAATATAACAACATCTTTTCAAATGTAATAATTTTTGTCTAGCAATTCAAAATAAAGGTGGGTAAAAGCATGGTTAATTGGCTCAAAATGCCATTTGATAGTCTACATTTTTCATCAATTAAAATTGTTTCAATGTGACATTTAACAAACTATGCAATCCAATACACACTCCCTTTTGTTTTTGGTCAAAATTCTTGGTAAACCAACCTATAAATATATTAGACATGTGATTGGTCAAACTTAAAATTTTGAACATGTAATGGACTCTTAATTATTAAATGAAGATTTTTTAAATTGATTTTTAAAATAAAATTTTTTGTGTTGAAAGCTCATGGGGAACATTAAGTTGTGTTAAAATTTTGCATTACCTACATCAAGTTCAAGGTATTGTTTGGAGAGTATTATTTGAAGGAACATTTTTTTCAACCCTATTATTACTTAATTTCTTAATATCCACATATTTAAATCACCCTAAAGTTTATTATAATGTTTTTTTTGCATCAAATTTGATACCCTATATTTTCACTTCTAATGAATTAAACAAAAAAGTCCCCCATTAATTGTATTTAATCATTTTTTTTTACTAAACAACTAAAATTATTCAATGTGTGGAGATTAAATCCATTTTTAATCTATGTGCCCTCTAATTTATCATCTAGGTCTTCAAGTTGCATAAACAATTGCCCTTGTACATGATGTTATGGACATTCTAATATGGAAATGCTTATTTTTTAAATATTTCACTATAGTCATCAAATATTTGACATCCTATATTAACATAAAAATTATTTTTAGAAGAAAATATACTTTATTAATTATTTGAAACAAACTCATTCAAAATCAATATTAACACTATTCAAAATGTAAACATTTTGAAATTTGTCAAAAGTATGCATGGATATTCAATTTTTTCTTGTTGTGTAATCAAAACAAAGATGGCAAATGAATAATCATGTATTTTGCCAACCTGAACTTTAAACCACAAAAACTACTTCACCCAACTCTAAACTTGCTTTCATTTAGGATTCTTTTAAGTCTAGATTGCCCTTTTACAATGCTTCCAATTCAAATCAACTATAGATTAAATGACATGTGTCTTACACATTTTTTCACATTCTTATGCCCCAATTATTAATAACCTTTAAAATTCAATATAAAGATAATTTTATGAAAAAATTATAATAAAAAATGATAATAATAATATATTTTAAAAGATAATTAATATATTATATTTATTAAAAATTTATATTCATAACCTACATGTATTTCAATGTGAGATATAATAATTAGGGTATGCAATTTTATTTTGAAATTTATTTGAAATTTATTTTCAAATATATATTTCCAATTTTGTTTTTGCATGGGGTTTGGAAAAAGATGGAAGTGACTAACCTAGGTTTGTTTGACACAAGTAGTGTATGACTTTAACACTTAAATGTCCCCTAGGTTGCACGTTCACTTCAAGTTCATGTTCTGTTACTAGTTCATTTATTAAATTATTCTTTGAATTTATTATCAAATTATTATCTAAAATCTTTAATACATGTGAAACATATATTTTTTAGTATTATGGATTAAAACATACCATTTATTAATTATACTTTTATTTCCTAGATAATCAAAAAATTATTACAAAAAGAATTATATTATACTTTTTACCCTACAACTAATATATGACACCATATATTTTTACTCATGTATTTTGTAAATTCAAAGAATAGTACCCCTTGGGTGATTGGGAAGGTTTTAATATACTTTATTTTTACACACCTCATTTGATGTGGGACTAATTTTTTAAAAACAATTAACAATATTATGTCATTTTTTTGAGTTCACATGTGTGAATTATATGTGTGATAGAAAGAATGTCATTATTTCAATAATTCATTGTTTTCTTATAACTCATCCATATTTTCTAATATAATAAGTCTATTGCCACATATTGGATAATAAAAAAAATTGAGAATGTTAATGTTGAATATGACTTTACATTTGAAGTTCATTTATAATTCATATAAACTACAACTTTGATAGTTCAAATAATCCACCTAATTATGTTTTCATATAAATTTCAATCAAAATAACATGGCTTGAAAGTTCTAGAAAAATTTGAACTACTAAAAATGGCAAAGTTTTTTAGACATTATATCTATGAAATCCTTATAAATTTGGTCACAAATTTTATATCATTGGATGCAATAAAAGGTGGCAATTTTTAGTTATGCTCTGGCGAAAAAAATTGCTTAAAGTTTAAAGCATTCAAAGAATTTACAATTTTGGCATTATCAAATACATTGCAATAAAATATTATAAGTGACTTCACAATTACCAAAAATAAACCATTTTAGTTTGCAAATTAGCTTATAATGGTCCAAAGGAACATGTAAAATTTAATTCATGTTGAAGGTGGCTTCATATCCTAGCAAATGTTTAAATCCTATTGTTCAACTAATGATGGTGCTAAGGATGAAAATAGTGAGCATCATCATCAAAATGATATGCTCAATTTCTCATATGTTGATGACTTAAAGAAATTCCATTTGTTCAATTATTGGGAGTGTTAATACCACCTTCTAGGGCCTAAAAAGTACCAACAACTAGAAGAACTTTTCAAGAAAACAAAATAACATAAAGAAATGAAGAAAAAACAAAATACATGGGGCTGAAAGTCTTTACATAAGAACAACAAAAACAATAGAATAGTAATCACCTTTCTGGAATTTTTATAAAGGAAATACCACCAAATACAAGTCCTAAGAAATTCATAAAAACACAAAATTAAATGTATGAGGCATTGCCACTTAGTGTATCACCTACAAATTATTACCTATAAAATATCACAAGGCCTTGCAACCCCTCCTACATCATCATTTCTAGCATGCAATCCCACCTAAAGCAAATCCCAAAAAAACATGGAAAACATTTGTTTTAAAAAAAACATTGATGTCATTATTGTTGCCTTATCTACCACATGTACATTATTGCTAGGCTTTGCAAACTACTTCAAAGCCTTGTAGCCAACCAATAAAGGTAGCAAATTTATTTTGAAATGACTTAAAATCATACAAATGGATGTTGTAAGCATTCTTGACATTGTGTTACCTTACCTATTGCTTGTAGATAATCACCCTTCATTCTACTATCGACATAAGTTTTTTTTCTTTTTCCTAACTGTTATTTACCCTCCTATGACCCTATTTCTAAATGGCAAGTTTCTTATTCCCAACTAAAATTTAAACTACAAAGGAAGAATAAAAATGTGACACACTTGCCATGATAATGTTATGCATTAAAATCACACTTTTTCTATTATTGAATTGCAAATTACCACATACACAAGAAGAAATCTTGTCCTTTTCTATTACCCAAATTCATTAGGTTTTTATTGAAATGGGACAAAATTGACTAATATGCAACTTTTATAGTTTTGGTAAAAAAAAATTAATTGATTAAAAAAATTTAATGAAATGTTTTTAATCATTTTGGATAGTCACATATTGCACTAGATAATTTTTAATTTTAAAATTATAACATTGATATATGAAGTCCCAAGTTAATATGATGTGGAATAAATCACCATGTTATCATAACATTTTTTTTGGTTGGATCATGGAGTCATAGGTTGTTTTTTATGCCTAGTTTTGTCAACAAAAATGTTTTGGCACCATTCGCCGTGACATACATTTTTGTATATTGCATTCACACAAAATACATTGATGCACAAATTCATCAAGGTTTGAATCCAAGACCTCATGAAGGTTCACCACACTATGAGAAAAAGGGGTGTTTTGCAATTGGCCCTACAACTCACTATACTTATACGCCATGAGTGTTAATGAACAAGTTGCATGAATTGCAAAGTTACAACTCCACGTATATACGGTGTAACTCCTTGTAACACAATTGCAACTTTGTCAAAACAACTCATTTTCAACTACTATGCAATTGCATTATAACTACACTAATGATGTCATGCTGACATAATTAATTGTCATCCATCTATTAAAATCTAACATGTGGCATTATCAAAAAATTTAGACATAAAATTAATTTTTTCGAAATATTGATCTCCATCATCCATTATGATTGTTAATGATGGTCCAAAACTATGATACGTGGCATAATCAAAAATTACCACATGGAATATTAATTATACTTTGGAAATTATTATTTTTTTGAATAGTTAGGTAGGTCATACGTAATCATAGGCAAGTAGGTCTTAAAACCTACATACTTATGTATTTACTTAGGACCTACCTACCTACCTACATAAGTAGATAGAAAAGTAAGACCTACTTACTTACCTAAATATGTAACTAAGTAGGAAAGTGAACTAAAGAATAACCATGAATTTTTAAAAATTATATATATATATATTTTTTAAGGTTAAGCTTTTTTGAGCTCATCCCAAAATGGCACATGTATTTTAATGTGAAAACATATGAAAACAAGCCTTCTTTATATAGTTTGTAATATGGGATTTAAAAACAAAACATATGGGTTTAATTTTTTAATTATTCCTTAATTCCAAATTGAATTACAACTATAGAAAGATTTTCCCACATTTTATGTGTGTTTTTCATTATGTAAGTTCTACAATTAAATTAATGATTATATGAATTTAGTTATTTGAAATAGTGATTTGATTAATTATTTTTTCAGATAATTAATTATGAAAATAATTTATCCTATTTTATCAAATAAAAATATCTGAAACATAATTTTTTGAATAAATATATGATAATTTATTATTTGGATTGATTATTTGAATTAATTAACCAGTGAGCTAGTTATTTAAATTAATTAATCTAATTAAAATTTAGTTATGAATTAGGATAATTAATATCAAATAATTAATTAGTTAATAATAATTAAGTAAATTAAATATTACTTAATAATTAATAAGTAAAAATTATTAAAATAAATCACTTTTAAATATTAAATATGAATTTGGATGAAAAACATGAAAGTATAAATTAGCATATCCATATCTACATCAAATTGAATTTTTACTATAATATATGCATTGCTTTTAGTTTCACATTTAAATTAATCATATGTACCAAATAATTAATTAATTAATGAGTTTAAATAATAACGATTTGGTAATTATTGATGAATTAATAATTATCCTAAATAAATTATCTAATTCATTATGAAGTTTCATAAACTTGGTTAAATATTTATCCAATAAATATTTAATAAATAATTAGTTTGTTAGTTAATGGTAAACTAATTATATGAATTACACTTATTTATTCATATTAATACTCAAATTATTTAAAAGATAATTTTTTATAAAAAATCAAATATGAATATGTATCCTTATTATGTATAAGTAATTGTATTATAGTCATAACATAGTTAAATAATATTATTTTAGTAATGACGCATTAATGGCTGTACTATTTATATCAACAAGAATCATAATTGAGAACTGGTTGTAAATGTATGCCATAATGGGTGGTGGAAATGTGAACATGTTGCATGATCACATTATGTATATTGTACATTAATTGCAACATAATTGTTGTTTTATAAACACATTTCCAACATTTTAAAAGTAGTTGCCACATGCAACTACAATGTAATTCCTGAAAAAGTCAAACATGGTTGATTACATATGTATGTACAATGTGTGTATAAATTACCATATAAAACACCCATTTTCAACTCACTTGCAATTATAATAGAACTAATTGATTTTCTGATGTGACAATTTATTTATTAATACACCATATTTTTAAGGGCATGACAAACTTCATGGGTCATGATTTCACAATAATAGTTGTGCAAAATCTACTTTTCATAGGTTTATATGGAATAAACACAAATGTCACTTGCCTATTCATTTTGTTTATACATTGATGTTAGATGTTTATTCATGTTGTTTACACACAAACGTCATGCACATGATTTCTGTGTTTTAATAATGCATGACATTCACGTTTAAACAATATGAACCCATGAAATGATAAAATTCACACGAATTTGGAATGAACCCATGAAACATGTAAATTTGTGATGGGGATAGTTGCACAATAGTTGTATATGAATTGTTTTTTGAGTAGTAGTTGTAGGGTAGTGTGGTTTCGATGGACTCAATTTTTCATAGTGCCAAGATTTTAACCACCAAACCATTTCAAAACTTTATTAACAAAAAAGAAAAGTTTAATTTTAATTTTTTTGGCATGGAATTGTTTATGAAATTCAAACTTTAACATATGTTTATTTTTCAAATTTTATTCAAATGCTACAAATGAAAACATAATTTTGAAGCTAATTCAATGATGTATTCAAAGAATTTATTATAATTTATAAATATTACATTTAAAAGGGTTAAAAAAAACTAAAATAGGGTTAAAACATCTAACTAAGAGCCAAACAAATTACTTTGGAAAAGGACCACAAGATTTGTTCCCAAAAATAATTTTTTCATGCAAATGAATTTTTTAATGAAATGTTTTGTAACTTGTTCCGAAAAATATTTTAAAAATTTCCAATGCATCACATGTTTTTCTATTAATCATTATTTAATAAATATGAATTTTTAAAAATGTGAAAATTCTTTATAGTTTCAATGTTTCATCTCGAAAAATGATCTCAAATTTAAATCATCATTAAAAATTAAAATTTCACATTCTTTAATTTTATTATATTCTAAACTATAACTTGTCTGAAGACATTAGGTACATTATAACCCATTTATATGTGGTAAAGGACTCTTGAAACTTTGAAATTTTGAAGAAATTTTGAAACATTCTTTAACATTTTAAAGTTCTAAAATTCCACATTTTGAAAATTATGAGTGTCTTTTTAATGTGGCTAATATGTTCTTATCATCTATATTCTTTAAATGAATTTTTTAATTATATGAGTCCTTTTGAAAGTCCTTTGTAAAATTTATTCCTTTTGATGCAATAAGTGTACATTTTCAAATGTCTTAAATTAAAATCAAATCTTAAAATTAGATCAAATGAATTTTATTTTAAATCTTTAAACATTCATATGAAAGAAGAAAAATTAACTTGCCATGATTACTATGGTTTCAAATGGTAATAAAAAATAAATGTTTGATTTTGACTAATAATGTCTAACATTCGACACCCTTTTTGGCTCTTAGTTACAAGTTTGACCTAATAACATGTCATGAATAAATTTATAAATCTTGTTTTGTTTAAATTCATGTACAATCTTTGTAGATTCAATATGAATTCAAGAATGCATTCATTAACTTTTTAACACTGTTATTTTCATTATGTAAAATATGTCCATTTTTAAAAAAATTGCAAGCTTTTATTTCCCCAATATGATTAGGTATAAAATTATTTGTTTGTTTTTGTAATGTTGTTAAAAGGGCAATCATCCATAATGAGATTTAACCACATTTGGTTATAGACAAGTTGTGGAGTTGAAAACTTGTTTAAATCCTCAACATTATGGCTACCTACTATAATTTATTGCAAAATTAATGACATATTTTAAATTTGACAAAATTTTACTTTTTTGGTCCAAAATGTCCATTGTTGATGGTGTTGTCCATTTCAATTGGCAAAAAATGGCCACAAGAAAGATAAATTAATTAAGTAGTCAATATAGCCATTTAATTCTCAATATCATTTTTGTTTAACAATGTGAATAATACACTAATTCAAATGATTAATTACACAACTTCAAAAAATAATGAACATGATTTTTCATAGTGTTTATATATATATTAATGATGTAAGAATACATTTTTCCTTCATTTCTTTTGTAAAAGTAAAAGCAAAATAATTTGGTGAAATTTTGGCATTAAATAGTTGGATACACCCCTTCACCCCCCCACCCCAACCAACATGTTTTTCTAGTTTTGAATTTTCTTAATTTGGCAATTCTTATTGGGGAAAAAATGGGAAAAATTATGAAAATTCAAAGGAACATGTAAACAATAAAATAATTCACAAAAATTTGAGGTCAAAAATTTGAATTTTTTTTTTTTACTCCTAATGAATAAAAATTTAAAAATAATTCAATAATTCCAACCTACAACACATAAATAATTCCAATATCAAATTTATTTTAAAACTTTTCAATATTTGAAATCACTATAAACTTTATCCAATATTTTTGATAATATGAAAAAAAATATTAATGTTGTAATCATTTTTTTTTGTGATGAATTTCCACCATAGTTTGAACACAAAAAGGGGCCATCAACATCAAAAAAATATTTATAAATTAAAAAACCATTTTTTAAAAAATGACATATTTCCATAATGGGTTCTAAGACTTGTAGCCAAAATATATAAGTATTTTAACAAATTATATCTCCATATATGGTTTATAGCCAAAACATGATTAAATATTTTTGTGGATGATTTTGAAGAAAACCACAAATTTGACAAATAAAAAAGATAATTACATCAAATAATTACATTCATTCATTGAGTTATTATGATCACCATTCATAATTCATTTGATTATATGATTTTTAAAAGAATTATAAGATTTACCTCTAAATATTAAACATACACTTGTAACAAAACAAGCCCTAATTTTTTTGATAAATTTTGTTTAAATAAATAATAAGTATAAAATATTGGTAATTTAGCATTTTTAAAAATTTTAAAATAATAAATATTTTTCAAACATGGATTATTTTTTCACATTATTTTTTGGGGTTTTTGGTGTGGCATCATGAACATTTGTAATTATAAACTTATCCATGTTGCCTAAAACAAACTAGGGGAAAACATACATTCTAATTTACATAAATCTACAAGAATTTACAAGAGGAAAAAATTATAATTTAAAAATTTATATGCATGAACTTGTTGATTTAATCATTAATCCATTCAAATATAAATGTGAAACTTGCCAAGTTTTTATACATTCATTTCAAAAAATTGTGTTAATTACAAAATGCAACTTGTGAGTAATGGAATTAACACATTCAAAATGAATGATCTCACTCATGTGCAAATGTTGATAATTCAAGATATGTGAAAAAAATTCATTAACTTGTTGAAATAGAAATGTGAAGCATTAAGTTGTTGTGTGTGTTTCAATAATATATTAATAAGTGCAATATATAATATTTGAATAATGGATTTAATAAGTTCAAAATGGATGACTCAACTCATGCAAAGATGTTGATAATTGAAAAAATGTGAAAACTCATGAAACCAATAAGTATAATTGCAAAACATTAAGCTGCATATGTTTTAATATATTCTACTAAGCGCAAAATGTGACTCATGAATAATGGTTTCAACATGTTCTTCTTAAATTAACTGCAACCTCTTTGATACTATCATTCAACTCATTGTCCCAATGTTGAGTTCAAGGTGGAAAACCTCCTTGTATAGTTTTAGGGTGATAAAAAAGATTGTTGCATGTTTTATTTTCGTGACCCCCTCCCCCAACACCTTCCCTTGTCCCTTAGGTTGACATGGATTTCCTTGGTCAACATGCCATTTAGAGCCTATGACCACACTCAAGATGGCTCAAAAGAACTTGAAAAGTTAAACTAAATTCAATGGATGCACCAATTAAAATTTCTAGAAAAAGGTAATATTTTACCTATCGGGTGCTTTGAGATAAAAAGACATAAATTTGATCAAGGAATACCCTTGTGTGTAAGTTTTTATTACCCCAAAACACTTGATCACTAGCCCAATGATAACATAACCCTCCAATGTGTGGATGAATTCTTCCATATCTCCCCTTGCATGGATGAAAATGATGTGTCATATCTCAAAATAGATGATTATGTTTGGTAACTAGCAACTTTGAGTTGGTTACCTAGTCCATAATTGACTAACCTAGAAAGGTATTACTTACAATAGGGGATGTAATAAGAAGAACCAATTATTGTAGAGTCTAGTGAACTAACCATTTCATCGACCAATCAGATGCAATACATGCATTATTAGTGAAGATGCATTACATTTTAATGAGTATCATTTGGTCTCATGTCGGATGATGAGTCAAAAAATGAACATGGGGTTGGTAGATGGCTAGGATGGGTACAAATTCCAAACTTATGAAGGTTAGTTTTGAAATGAAAATTTCTTCACACTAAGGTAGTGTGACATGGAACTAGGGCTGAAATGATTTGTGGAATGTCCATATCCACAACGCCGATGGTGATTGGTTGGCATCATTCAAAGTTGAGGGAAGAGCGACTCTGTGTGTCCACTATCCAATGACGATGAGCTAGGGTGTTTTACTTGTTTCTTTTATGTCGGTTGGTTTTGTTTATTGTTCTTTATGTAAGAATGTTGGTTTTATGAATTAGTGGCGCTTGATGTTGGTGTTTTGGATGAACATTCTTCATATCTAAACGAAAATGGGTGTAATGCAATTGGTTCGTAAGGTGCATTACAAGGATTTTCTCAAAGATATGAACATGTTGATGAAAGAGTGCGAAAATAGAGCTAAATACCATGTTTTCTCCCTAAATGAGGAAATATGTTTATGTTCATGTGAAGTTGTTTTGTGATTGTTTTTGGTGCGGAGGAAAAATGCCTCATCCTATGAATCTTTAATTTGAAGTATTAGAAATCTGCTATGTTTAATGCTTCTACTTAGGAGACACTATAGGATTTCTAATTAGGTGTTAAGGTTGAACCAAGGAGATGATGACAAACTCAAGTGGTGTCATGAGTGGTCTCTTTGACCATATTTGATGGGCGAGAATCTTTGGTTGTGCAAAGTTCAATAAATGGTCATCTTGTCATTGGGAATGTGAAAATACCCATGTAATTGGGAGTTCCATGATTGAAATGGTTTTGGGATTCTACACTGGGAAAGTACTTGGGTTTCAATGTCTTATTTTATCCTTATAGTACTCCTAAGCAAGGTTGTTGGAAGAAGTTATGTATGAGGTTGTGGGATTACTTTCTACATGGGTGAGAGAAAGAAGCTAGACAACATTTTTTGGCATGCATTATTTTGTGTTGGTTGGTGTTGTGTGATGGGCATTAATTTTGTATTATTGTGTGGGATTGGGAATGTCTAAAATTGGGGGTTGGTTTCTATTTTCAAGGGAGTTGTATAAAAATACTAGTTGTGTTTGAGAGATTGATGTCAGAGTGCATTGATCCTTGGTAACCCACAATTCTCATTGATTAAAGATTGTGTAACTAGTTAGATTTTTGTTTTGTAACCACATTGCAAAGTGCTGGAAACTTGCTGTTGCTTTACTCATATAATTAGGTGTGATTAATTCCACACTATCTTTTTTGTTACAATAGAGAAAATGAAACAAAATAGCACAATGGAAAACATTTCAAAAAAGTTGAAACAAGTCCATATCTTTGGCTAGGATCACTAACACAACCAAGATTTGGTCTTGATGTGAGCTACATCCAAAGGGGAATTCACCACGCATCCCTAAAGGCATGACCTTATGAGGATCACTCACGAAGTTCACAAAAATATTATTTTTATGATTTCATTGACAACTTAAACACTTTTGAATTTAACAAATTATAAGAGGTTCGTCAAAATACATATAGATGTTCTAAGGAAAAAAATATAAAATGAAATAATGAACTCAATGTTCTCATTTACAACTTTGTAAATACTTGAAGAAAAAGTAAATGATTTATCCATTATTTTTGTCCAAGTCTTTTAAGTATTTATCTTTCATCATCTTTGTAGCCTATCAAATTGTGCCATTCACTTTAAGATTCATCCCTTTATTTGGCATCTCCCCTTTAAACTTTATTGTTTTTGACACATGAAATTGACACAATACTTGAATTTGAATCACATTTAATGTTTTCCTAACCCAAAAGATTGAAATTAAAACTCATTATCCACCTATCTAATCCATGAATGAATTCCAATTTCTACTTTTGGCCATAACTATTAACATTTATAAATTCTCCATTTATTGATCACTTTTCGTGTGATAGTTATACATTTATTTTCCAAACATGAATTGTTTGAAGCAATTACTAGGTAACGTTCTTGGGCCAAGGTCTTTTAGTACATGGTGTGCAAAACATTGACTTTTACCTTCTTTTGTTAAAGAACTAGGACACACATTTAAGGTTATCAATTGGGGAGTGTCCTTAAAAATTTGAGGCCTAAACATTTAGCTACTATTCTATGTTAGGCCCTTCAATCCTTGGGCCTTACCATATATTCTTAAATTACTTCCAATTTATGAGGTCTACCCAAATATTATGTTGAGAACTAGAACACCCTTGGATTAGGGCTTTTATTATACTTGTGAGCATTTTGATTTTAAACCAATAACACACCTTTGCAAATTAGCAATATGTAATTGATCAAACTAATATTGATGGGTCTCTAAATTTTAGTTCAATGTTTTATAGGGGAATGTTAATTTTCATAATTATATTTGGTTTTTTTAATACAAAATTTACTTGTTTACCAAAAGAAAGACAAAAGAAAATCCCTCATCACAATGCAATGGTTAAACAAGGAATACCAAAGCAACACAACCCAATTGCCTTCATAAGGCACACAAAAGACAAATATACTAAATTCTAGGACATGAAGTTTATTGAATCTTGTGTGCAATTTCTTTTTTGGAAGTTCATGGGTTAGATTTCCTTTGACATATTACTTACTACATACAAAAAATGTTTTCACACATCATCCTTTTTATATTTTCCTTTATTTTCCATTTCCCAACTTTCTTTAAATTGTCATCTTTTTTTATTTCCATTGTTTAAGGTAACGTAATGTATTAGTACAACTGAACAAACACATTTTTCAGAGTTTCTTTAAGAAAATAACATAGTAATGAAGTTCAAATTTTGATCCATTTTTTTTTCATCAAATTTTGATTTGATTTTTTATTTTTAAACATCATTGGAATTTACACAAAACACAAAGACTTGATATGCCAAAATATATACTCTTGCATGACACACTTTGGGCATGATATGAATCATTTCATTAAGGAGTGTGTTGTTTTTTCCACAATAGATGATTAGTAGGTCATTTATCCTTGTCTTTTTGCATTCAATTTTTCAAGCAACATTTTTGTATTGCCCTTCAACATGCTTTAACCTTTGCTATAGAGAGGAAGATTGCATTGGCGGGTGATGCGTATTTTAGACCTCCCATTACTATTAGGTCTCATGATTTTCATGTAGGTGACATTAAAGGGGTCGTGGGTGAGATAACTTCCTACCACAAGAGGGATTAGCTCTCTCCTCTTCTTGCGAGCTGGTTGTCTTTTGGCCTTTTTTTGACTTTCCCTTGTTGTTTCCCTTGTGATGGTTTTGGCCATCAATCTTTTATTCGACTATTTATTCCCCCTTTTGATGATGACTAAATATAAACCAATAGGTGGAAGCAATGGGTATTTGATTTTTGTTACTAACTACTAGATCTGGTTTTTTGAATATTTAAAGATTAGATAACCATTGATTTTCTTGAAAGAATTAATGGTTATGTGGGCATTTCTTTAAATTTAAATTTTTTTTTAGTACCATGGTTATGTATGAAAAACCCAAGGTATTTTGATTTTTTTCGTAGAGCCACAACAAAAGAGTGGCTTAGAATGATACCCAAAGGGGTTTGGTGCACAATTTCTAATACCCATCTAACACTAAAAGAAACCAATGTTAGGCAATTATTTAGAAACTGCACCAAACCCCTTGCCGGGTATCATGGTAATGCCTAAGTTTGGTAATCATGATTTTCAAAAATTCAATTCTGATATTCAACCATGTTCATCAAAGAATTGATAATCAAGTCTAATATATTGTGATGAAAAATCTAGGAATCGAAACCTAGGTGGATGAAACATCACATCAACACCAAAAGCAAGACGACAAACTCTTGATGGTTGATGGTGATGGGAAGTTATGTGTGAGATGTGTGGTTTTTGTTTTTTGCTAGGTTATGGACTTGTGAGTGTTTATGATTGATGGCATTTGAATTTTTTTTGGTGCCTATTGCAGATGTGTTGTGTGTGGAGCAAGGTGGTTGTGAGGATTTTCTGTTTGGATGTTAATGAAGATGAGATGGTGGTTGAGTTTAAGAAGGAAGGACGTTAAGTGCCCTCAACAACTAAGTGATTTGGGATTTTTACCTATGTTGTGTGGATTTGCATTTGGAGTTTCAAAGACTTTGGACTAATGGTGAAGGGATGAATGCTTGAAATTAAGACACAACTTGTTTTCTAGGGAGGTGGTGATAGTTTTTTCCATTGTGCTATTGACCACTTAGGATAATGTTTTGTAGTATTGCAAACCTGGGTCCATGATAGGGGGATGATGAAAGACATAAGAATTTTGTGAATGGTCATCTTGGCAAAGAAAGATGTATGAATGGGTATTGTGCTGGGCGTGGTGAAGTGTTCTGTTTGAAGGAAGTGAGTACTTAGTAGTCTAGGACCTGCGAATGCTAGCTCAATTTGTTCATTTGGTGCTATTGGGTTGTTCCAATATGGGCATTGTGGTTACATTTGTCAAATTTCCTGAAGTTTGCCTGCAGGATAGTGGGGATTTTTGTGGGATGTTATTCGGCTTCAATTGTCTTTATTGAATTGTAGTTTCCATCTATTAAAGGATCTTTGTGTGACATTCTATTGTGGGCGGTGTGTATGTTATATTGGGGTACGTTGTTGCAATTGTGTATGTTATGGGTGGGTTGGCATTTAGAGAAACTTCTGATGTGCCAATATGGTCAGTTGATATTTAGGAGAGTGAAGTCGGAACAGCTTGTAGGCCTATATCTAGTAGATCCCATGGAATTAGGACATCTCTCTTATAAGTTTGTAAACCTTTTTGAATTTGCTAGATGAATTTATGAGTTGCATGTTTTGTGTACATAGCTGATGTTGTGTTGCCAATGCATAGTTAGTGGGTATTTTGAAACTTGTTGTGCCCCTGTTTTTCATTACAATATAACCATGGTGATTCTCAAATTTTTGAAAAAGGTCAAAAAGCCACCCAAAAAACTACCAGTTCCTTTTTGAAACCAGGCGGTTCTTCAAGGAGTTGACACAACCAGAACCAACAGTTCATTGCTTCTGAAGTTTTTCACATGCCCTGACCCAATACTTGCTTGATTCTGAATTTTCTCAGATATCTGGAACTGGAACTGGCGATTATTAAAAATCAAAGAAGCACCCCCACACTGGAAGAAACAAGAAACCCACAAAGCTTGGTCTCTAGAAACAAAATCACCTAATCTACCTACTAAGAGGGGTAGTGTGATCCAAAGAGGCCAGTGTCATTCATTGATTGTGTGGGGACATGCATCATTCAGATATATACTATACAAGTGTGTGGGGTTGTGGGTTTGTCCCAAAAGGACTTCTGTCATGTGAGGGAGTTGTGAGAGTGCTGGTTTGCGGGTATTTAGCCTCTTCCATGTGTGGGAGTGCATGTCCACAGAGTTCCAAAATTGGTGTCGGTGGACAACCCAATTCTTCCATTGCAGACATCCCTTGCTCAACATTACTAAATTAGCTTTGTCACACCCACCAGCCCAATCATTTGGGTTTGGCCCAGTCCAAATCCTCCTTGATGACAGACATATATGCTATACCAACAGTGGTGCAGTTCCTGCCAAGTTTGCTTTGTCCTTCTTCTTCTGAGCATTTTTTTGAATGCCTTGGGCCCTTTGATTTGTGATGTTAACACATGTAACCAACAAGTTGGCTAGAATCTCCAGAACTGGGGACTGATTGCCTTAAGGTTTGCCAACAACTCCAGCACCTTGTCGTTTTGATTGTTGTCTGCAAATCAATGAGAAAGACAAAAAGGCTTTCTCTTCATTTGTTGTTGTTGTCGTAGTTCTTCATGTGTGTGGGAAACGTGAGGGACTGTCTGTGACATGCTTTGTGTGAAAGAGGTAAAGAGATCATAACTGCTTTCTTTACATGTGGGAAAGGAGGAGGGAGTGTTTAACTACCTATTCTGTGTTGCTACTGAGCTTGCAGGTGTGCACCGGTCCCATGCGGTTCTGGTCTTTACTTATTTCGGAATCGGATAACCAGCGCTCCTGGTTCCGGTTCTTTGACAAAATTCAGAATTAAAGAACCTTTGATCCCTGGTTATTTCAAAAATCTTAAAGAACCTGCAGTTTTCATGAAAGAACGGATAAACAACTGACCATTTTCATGGTCAGTTGTATGATTTTTTTTCAATTTTTGAGAACCATGGTTGTAAACCAGAATCAAGTCCTTTGATCTCTAGAACCATGGTTATAAATCAGAATCAAGTCTTTTGATTTCTTGAACCATGGTTATGAATCCTATAAACCGGTCTGATCGCCACTGGGGATCTGCCCAACCCTAGTGTGCACTACTTATTTGAGTAGCCATCTCTATGGGGGGTTCATAACCTCCATGCAGTGTATCGACTAGGTATCCTGACAGAGCTTGCTGGTTATCGGACGATAACCAGCATGCTACTGGGTCATGATGGTCACAGTGAACCAGCACCCACCAGTGCACCATCCCCTGGATGCCTTATTACACAGTTGTGGATGAACCTCAACTGAGTTAAAATTTGGTTTCACCTTGCTAATCAATTTTGTAGGAAATACGTCTCTTATATAGGTAGATAGGCAGGAAAATAGGTAAGTACTAGGTGAGAGTTGTTTTTACTACCTACCTATTACCAACCTGCTTGTGGGTTGTTAGTAGGTAGGTAGAAAAAAAAGCAACTGAGCTAACTACCATGGTTAGCTAGGAAACTGAAACCCAACAGAAAACTGTTTCATGACCACTTACCATTCATCCTTCATGGTGCACTGGTGGGTGCTGGTTCACTGTGGCCCCAACTTATTGGATGTTGGGTTTCACCTTGGTTACTTCCCCTGTAAAGGATAGGTAAAGTTGCTATCTAGGTAGGATGATAGTTAGTGACCAGGTATGTGGATGCATGTTGATGGTTAGTAAGGGAACTAGAACCCAATCTAAATGTGTCACATTCTTTTGTGAAGGGCTACTTATAAAAGTCTAAAATACATGAAGTTGATGGGCAGTGATATTTGCATTAATTTTACATAGTTTTAAATATAATTGCAACTATATTACCTCATTTACTTTTTAGACAACAATTTGCATTTCTGAATATAAGGTTCAAAACCAATTAGACTAAATTTGCAACTAAAATGCAATAAAATGAGATGCTTTACAAAATTAGCGTTTTTAAAAAAAATTCCTCACATACGTCAACTGGCACAGATCCCTAACATTAATTAACATTAAATGGTGATTGTCGTAGGTTGGCTATAGCATTTTTACAAAAGTCTTGTTACAAATGATGACCTAGGAAAAGCTAGGCCTAGATGTGGCTAATTCAATTATCATTTTCAAAAACTAGTGAAAAATCCCTAGAAATCATTAAAAAAATTATTTTTGTTTCATATTCTGAAAACAATCCACCAATTTTCTCACACAAAAAAACATTGAATACAATGGAGAAGATCTTTGGAATAATTGAAATATATTTAATTGCATCTCCTTACTTATTTATGGAGCTTTAAGTCAAAAGTATTTAGTCTTTTAAAACAATTTAAGTTCCGTAGTATTTTATATAGGTGCAATTGAAAATCAATATTTAGCATCCTTAATGTCAAAGCTACTTCTAACATTAATAAGGTATTGTAGACACAAGTGAATCCATAATGCTTGCCTAAAGGCATGGTTCAATAAAATAATATTCTCAACTTATATTATAGTAATAACCTTTTCCCCTCCCCCCCCATTTCAACCTTACATAGATGGATTACACATCTTGATTGCAAAAGTAGTTAATTGATCAACATTTACACACAAACTAATATAGTTTTCACACACTAGACCCTAGCCACTTTCTTTGGTGTGAAATTTCAAAATGTTGCAAAATTTTGGAAATGTCATGTCACAAATTAATTTATTTTTTGAAGAAATTGCATAAATTTATAAAAATTAAAAATTATAAAAATTTTCCAATTTTAAACCTAAGTTTTAGGTAGGTTGTAGAAAATAGCAAGAAAAATGTACATTATCCTCATAAGTGTTGCCATTTTTGGAATGCTTGCCATTATGCTATAGCAAAAAATAAATTAAACCAAATAGAAGCATAAACAACTATGATTTATCCTTTGTGTTAGCCATGTTATTCTACCATGGGAGATGTTAAACAACTTCAATCGAACTTTATCTACTACACAAAATAGGGCCTATTTATAGAGCAATGTGGTTTTTCATTGTTCTATGCAACAAAAGGTATGATAAAACATTTAATGATTTAATATGCCATTAAACCTAAAAGTGTAATTGTTGAATGAAAAAATGAAACACAAATTCATTTGAGTATGAATTGGGCACTCAAAAGTAATAGCATGTCCAAAGGAATCTCAAGGTTTTCAAAACCTTGGTGTGATATATAGTGATAGTAGGTTGAGAGACATCTGATTTATGGTTAACATGCAATTGATTTAACTAAAATATTAAATATCTTAGTAATGTAAAATTTGAAATCAAAAGCCAACTTTTGAACATGTTTCAACTACATAAAAATGGAAAAAAATTGTAATTAAAATTTTTAAAAGAATTGTGATGGTTTAAAAAGTCTTGCCCATTTCAATTTGCACCCAATTTGCAAGCATTGGTGTGTTACTCATAAACTAAATCACTTTTTTCTTTGTTCTTTTTCCTACATTCTTTCCTTTCCTTATTCTTTATTGAAAAGCTTATATGGCATCAAGCCATTCATCCTCCCATGCATTTTATTCAAATAACAACACACATTAAAAGAAAGTTGTAACCCCTAACAACTTATTTATGGGATGTGAAAAACACACATGATTGAATAGATTCATAGTATTTTCAAGGTTCCTTAAATACATTTGATTAATGTAGTACAAAGAAACATTCAACACATTTTTTGTCGAATAATTAATGAAACTTGAATATTTCATGTTCAAGAGTAAAATATTTTTGAATATTCCAAAAGACTATTTATTTTCCGTTGCAAAAACTTTTTCTATGAAAAATTAATTTGAATGTTTGATTGTATAAATAATATAATTAATGTCTAAAATGTCAAGGTACTATGTTAATAAATAAAATATAAATGTAAAAATGACATGCATGTATAATTCTAATGATGAAAAATTTCAAGGAATTGGTACATGAGTGATTTTTTGGAATCCATGATATGGTTATCTTGGACATTTCCAAAGATAATTCCAAAGACAATTAACTCATTTCCTAGTTTAACCACATCACTTCTTTCCTAATAAGTAACCTATTTTCTTACCAACTTTCCTAATAACTATTTACATCTTTATAATTACCTCATTTCTTTTCCCTACCCACCAACATGGATATGAAAATGCAATTAACTTGTGTCTTTTTAAGTCCATGATATTTATATTAATTAGAATTAAATTTGATATTGACATAAATAGTGATGAATTATTGAAAACCATATGAAAACATTAAAAAATAAATAAATTGATAATCATTGGTACTACATAATTGTGCGAAGCCCAAATAAATTATACAATAAACAAGATGAATTGTTTTTCTAGTATGTCATATTTGCATAAGGGACAAGGACCACCAAACGAGTTTTAAAAAAACATTCAAAGCATTTGATTTCATTAACTGTGCTTTATGGCAACATTTTCATTTTCTATCTTAGACTTTTGCAATTTCAATAACAAATCTAAGGCTTCCAATATTAGTTGCAAGGACATTTTCAATTAAAATAATAGGAAATCAATAAACCATATGTTTTAGGTTTATTAGGATTTATCCACTACTAGAAATCTTGTATTATGTAATCATTCACTATGTGACTATATGTAACTATCTATCATTTGCAACTATGTTTTATCATTTTTACAATTAGTCACCATCCTTTTAAATTTGGCATTATTTTTGCAACTATGGTGTAACAATTAAATTGCACATCCTTCATATTGATTAACTTTTTGAAATTTTCATCCAAGAATAGGCCCTATGTTCATTTAATTACACAACTTGGTTTTTTTTATGGTGTGATTATACATTTTTCTACATTAGGGTATTGCAAATTACATTAAAAATATATTTGACATATTTAAGTGTATGGGCAAGCTCATATTATGGGCATATTAGAATTTTAAAAATCATTTTGATTTTGTATGGTTTGTTCAAAAATAAAACATGTCTATTTTAAGGTATGATTAATTTATATATTTGTGGCAAGGCCATATCGATATGATAAAATCGTTGTATTAAATGAGTATTAGTTATTCATGAATTATTCTTGTCAACTAATCATTTAATTAATTGAATGTTAACTAATATTATTTAAATATATAAAAATTGATTACTTGGTTAGTTATTTCAAAAAATAATAATTGATTAAATATATATTAAATCATAAATTGATACAATATTTAAGATTTATTGATTAATTATTACCATTGATTAATTAATTATCTAATTAGTATGTATATTTAATTCAAATAATTAATTCACATATATAATTATTGAATACCTTCTTATTTAGTTGTATAATTAAAAAAATTAAAAACATACACAAAGCACGGTATGGGAAAAAAAAATTGTAAACCAATTTTCAACTAAGGTGCAATTAAAATATTTAACCCATTTGTTTTGTCCTTGAATTTCAATTCACAAACTATATAAACAAGGTGTTTCTTGTTGTTTGCATATTAAAATACATGTACCAACTTGAGATGAATTTTAAAAAGCTTAACCTTAAAGGCAAAACATAAAATAAAATAAAAATATTTACATGGTTATTCGTTTCTTCACCTACCCTTTTATTACTTGTTTATTTAGATAAGTAAATATCCTATTTTTCTACCTACCTAGGTAATAGTAAGTAGGTGTGTATTGTAAGTAAATCCTACTTACTTATGTGGGTAGGTAGGTATGTAACCTAAGTAAATAGGTATGTCCTACCTACCTAGTTCTATTTACTTATTTAATTTCACCTAGGTATTTAGGTAGGTAGGTGAGTGTATGCACTCTAAGGTGATTCATTTTTTGTAGATGCTCCATTCCATAAAAGTCCATACGATAGTGCTTAAATGGCAATTTATTTTGATATCATTAATTTAATGGGGAATTACATGGTGGCTAATGAACTAAAAAGCCCATTTGAAGAAAAATCATTTTAAACAACTTTTTAATATACATGTTAAGAAAATAAAAATTGAAATCCACCCAAAAATGATTATGATATGGACTTACGAAAATATAGTTCATTTTAGGCCATTCAAGGGTCCATAAATGTTTTTGGTTAGATTTTTTCTAGAATTTTTTTTGCACTTTTGTTTTTGTTTTAACATATCATATATTGAGTCCTTATAAATATCCCAAATAGAATTCATACTGAAAATGCATGTATGTAAAAGCACAAACAAAAAATTAATCCATATTTTTCAACTTCAAAAGTCTATTACTATATATTTGGTGTATATATGTTGCAATATTTTTTAACATATGTTTTTTTCTTCAAGTTGGCAATCTAAATCTAACCACAAATTTGGAAAATTATTGTTTTTATGGCATGTTAATAGCATGTAAATGCACACCACTTTCCAAAAAATTAGATTGCAATGCAAAAAGTGAGTCACCCTACCTTACAACCACCTAAGTATTTAACCTAGGTGGGTAGGTAGGTAGGACCTATCAAGCTATTTACCTAGGCTTATGTATTGACCTATTTAATTTTTAATTTTTAATTTTTTTTCAAAATTCAATTAATATGCCACACAACAACTTTTAATTGCACCACATGTAATTATCTAGGACCATCTAAAATGAACAACCATAATGGATAGTGGAGATCAATATTTCAAAGAAAACACTAAAAGAAATTTGAAAGTGAAAGTTAACAACTAGATTTACAACTCATTTGTGGTTGTAATGGACACATGCAACTAAAAATGGCCTATTCGCTTAAGACAAATGCCACAAGACAGTAAATCACAAAAGGCATGACATGGCCATGAAGTTGAAAGTGTAGTCACAAATTTCACAACTAGGCTAAATTTTTTCATCCATTGCCATGGATGATCTTTAATATAATGTGAAACCTCAATTTGCGATTGTATTTGTGACGACATTTGGGATAGTCACATGCTACCAAATGTGCCATGGATGGGTGGTTGGGATTTAACCACATAATAATTTAAAAAGCCAATGGCCATAAAACACATGACAATTTTCCATTTGTTCAAAAAATATGTATTATAATTATAATAAAAATATTATAACTACAACCATTAAATTTTATATTAAATAATTAATTATGATAATTAATTAATTATAATCTATCCTAGGCTAAATTATAATAGGCAACATATTTTAGGTTAGGTTAGGGTAGAATAGGCTACCTAACATAGGTTAAGTAGGTAGGTAGGATCCTATTTATTTTGTTGGGGACAAGCCTTTTGATTGGCTTATCCCAAATGGCACATGCACTATGTTTATAGTGCATACCATGAATCTAGTCTATTTTTTCATCTAGTTATATATTTTACAAGTTTGAAGTTGTAGACAAAGGATACGGGATAAATTCTAATGAAAAGGAAACATTACAACACTACACATTATCATATCCTTTCTCCCATACAAAAACATTATCATATATCCACACAATAAAATATTTATTATTTTCCCTAACTATTTACTACCTACTACCTACTACCTACAAACTAATCGACCATATTGATTAATTAATTAATATAGAAACATTATGACATATCCACACAATAAAATACTTATTACTTAACTTAGTTATTTACCACGTACTACCTATCCTACTCACTACTACCCATCGTATTTATCATATACTACTTAGGCTACATACTTACTATCTGCTACTTAGCTTACCTAATAAATCAATTACTTAAGTTACATACCTATTATCTACTACCTAACCTACCTAATGAATTAATTACCTAGCCTAAATTTAATAAATAATTTTTTTAACAGAGCTAATTAATTAATCAATTAATATGAAAACATTATGACATATCCACAAAATAAAATACTTTTTGCTTAGTTTACCTACCTACTTATTACCTACTAGTACCTTTCCTATTTATTACATATTACTTAGCCTATTTAATTAATTGTTAATAAAGTACCTAATCTAATTTTTGTTAAAAATTTAATTACCACAAACACAAAAATAAATAAATGTTTACACCAAACTGGTGAAAAAAATAGTGTTATGGTGATACATGGCCAAAATTAAAATGTTTGATTTAGATGGATGCATTGAAATAGAATTATATTATGTTGAAAAATTATGGAAATGCCATGTGTGCCATGTAGGTTAATTTGAGATAGTCAGCAACTTATATTGTCCATAGTTGTAAAAACAATTATAATTGTTGTCACCATGCAACTTAGTTACCATCCATAAGTGGACAAACAAGAGAAAACGAATGAAATATGTCAAAATTTCATTTATATTTTGACTTAAAACTTTTGTAGTCATATCATGCAATTACATATTCAACTAATAGTTGGTTGGACCCATCATTTAGTTGCACATGTAGTGCTTTGTACTTGCAACTACATGGACATATAGGATTACAAAGATTACAATCGCAAATGTAGTAGGTTTGGACAATAATCACATTGTAGTTGTAAAATGATGGTCAAAATGCATAAGATTTCTTCTAGTGAAACAAATTCACCCAAAAATTTTTATAATGCCAAATGCTAGAATTTGATTAGAGAATGTGTCAAGATTTATGGTCATAATGGATGGCCTAGATTACTATTTCAATAATAAATTAATTTTTCAGAAATTTTATATGTTGTCAAGTGGTAATTAATGATAAGGTTATTTACTAGTTGTAAAAAACAGTTATTAGTTGCAAATGGTATACATTGGTCAAAGGATGTTTTTGTATATGTTGATTGTATATATCATCCATGTGGAATGTGTCACTATCATGGTGAGTCATCATTTGCGACTAAATGTTGGATGTAACTTCATTTATGCAACTAATAAATTTTTAATCATTAATGTTCATTGCAACTTATTATAGTCACAAATTACAATCACAAGTAAACATTTTTCTTATAGTGATCATTAAGCAATTACATTAAATGTAATGAGGACAATGTTAATCAATTATGCATATAATTAATGTTCCAAATTGAATTTTTCATTGGTGAATTTCAAAAATCTAATGAAAATATCAAAAAATAAATTGATCATGAATACATAGAAGGATCATTTTTATTCAATAGAAAATTCATGCAAATATCTCACATCCAACCATCTAACCAGGGAACAGGATAATTTCCATGAAGTTCCAGTAAAACTGGCAGGCCAGCTAGGCCGTGAGCTAGTGGGAACAGGATCCTTCCAAAAAGAAAAACCTTCAGGGTAATTACTTTGCTTGCGTTAGTAAAATGATGAATTCCCAGAAGAAAGGCTGACATGGGGACTCAGGGCGCAGCATAATAAATGGCGAGGAGTTTATATGAGCAAAATGGACAGAAAAAAGATTTTTTTCCGTCCTGA
>Ga0116227_10001510_pt1 | contig 52004 bp, 35 predicted proteins | sample S1TSphgellanicum_FD_89693 | JGI IMG/M metagenome (GOLD analysis project Ga0116227, IMG submission 89693) | Host-associated microbial communities from peat moss isolated from Minnesota, USA - S1T2_Fb - Sphagnum magellanicum MG | ecosystem: Host-associated > Plants > Peat moss > Unclassified...
GGGGGGAGGGGGGGGGGGGGGGGGGGGGGGGGGGGGGGGGGGGGGGGGGGGGGGGTAGGGGGTAGGGGGGGGGAGGTAGGTAGGGGGTAGGAGGTAGGTGGGAGGTAGGTAGGTAGGAGAGAAATGTTTTGGGGCAGAGTAGAGGCAGGAAAAAATATATATATTTGGGCAGGGAGGATGTGGTTTTGGTTCATCCCCAAAACGGCTTCAACTGCCTCATCCTCAACTGTGCATTGGTGGCTGCTGGTTCACTCCAGCCCCTCACAACCCTCCCATTCAAGCTTTCCCTTTACATTTGTTCCATCGAGCAGTACTGCTCACACTTACCTCACAACTCTCCAAGTCAAGCTTTCCGTTTACATCTGTTGCATCTAGCTATACTGCTCACAGGTACCTCACAACTCTCCAAGTCAAGCTTTCCGTTTACATTTGTTCCATCTAGCTGTACTGCTCACACTTACCTCACAACTCTCCAAGTCAAGCTTTCCATTTACATTTGTTTCACCTAGCTGTACTGCTCACGCAGTTACATCTCTTCAAGCCTAGCATTGACAAATGCAGAGTCGTGTCGACAGTCCTTGTCCATGTAGTAAAAAACAAGGCTCCATTTGAGTGGCATTCCATTGGGCTGCTGTGATCACAGCAACCTAATGGAACCCTAACAACCAGAAGCCGGTTACAACTAGTAGACAGGTACGAATAAGCTTAAGGTGGTTAAGGGATTAGGGCTCATGCAGTTTCTTCGAAGGCTTACACGGAAGAAAATCGTGTCGAAGGATCGCGAGGAAAAAGGTCTAAGACGGGAGAGGACGAACGAAAGGACGTGCGGGCGGACGTTCAGTAGCCGAGGAGATCGAGTAATGTGGTATAATTTGTACATTAATCAGTCGAAGAGTTTGGTGAGACAGAGAGTTCTCATCACATTTTGTAGAGAAACTGCAATATTTTAGCACCCAAGGCGAAAGAAAAGAGTCAAGTCTTCATTCTGAGCTGATTGCACAGTTGAAGCTTTGATGGAATCAGATGGCCTTGAAAGTTGAGACCTGCAAGAGTTAAAACCTTAGTATCAATAGGGATATTTCCATTGCTGCTCGAATAGCATCAAGTCTTAATTCCAGAACATTATTCAGAAGTGAGAGAGTTGCACAATGCAAGATTTCTAGGTTGTCAGACATCAATGGTTTCAAGGACTTGAATGATAGTGTGCTGTTCACATGGTGATTTGAGAAGAATCTGTGCTGTACAAACATCATCTTCAAAATAAATTTTCCTTCTTACACCGTGCACATTCCAGCATGTATTATGGAGAAGGATAAATGTGGTCACATATTTGATCTGTTGAATGTTGCAAGTGATGACGTTACTATCAGGAGTTTGTCGCACATGAGCTGCATGTGCACCAGATGCAGCCGGCCATGTGATTAAATGTTGTAGATCTCCCCTCCACTTCTTCAGATTGTCGACTGGACAAGACAGTGGCAAGGCACCAACCTCAGGGCTCTCTTAATCAAGTTCTGCTAACAACACTTGAGTTTGCCTGGGCCGCAATTTGCCTGTGGTTTTCTTTCAAAGCGGCCAAACAAGAGTGGGTAATGATGCAGATGGGAGATCAAATGCTCTAGTTCAAAGTGCAGCTGCCTTTACAGGAAAAAATCAGATGCATTAATTCTGCTGAGGAGGATGACTAGAGTGATGGCAAGGAGCTACAACCTTCTGCACCACAAGACCTTTCAATACACTGTGATGCTGCAGCAGCTGCCTGAAGGAGATAAGGAGGAAACCTGACAAGATTGAGTTCAAATCAGCTCGCTGGGCGTCTACAGACAATATAATTGCTCAGTTAGGTCCATTTTGATCAAGCTGCTGGAGCATGCACAATCAGACACATGGCCCAAAAATTTATTGATTGCATGAATGATGAATTTAGAACATCAGGTTTCATCAAGGAACTGGATCTGGTCGAGAGCTGACCATCACCATGCCAACGTTCACGAGAATTCTAGTAATTATATATATATATATATATATATATTCATTCTCTTACCGTTTGTCTGATGAGCTATAAGTAGTCTTTATTTGAAATCCACCTGTATTTCGAGGCTTTCACATACCACACGCAAGTGCAATAGAATAGCTGATGATCACTATCTCCGTTATGCTTGGAGTTTTATTTTAGCGAGATCCTCCAAAGGAGAGAGGAACAGAGTCTTGTAGTAACTTGAGAGTTTTGGCATTGATTCCAATAGATGTTTCAAGGACTTTCTCCGGGATTTTGGTCACTAGCAGCTGGTTTGCTGCAGACAAGAATCCAGGATTCTGGGAATTGAGGCTGTTGAAGGTCACTGCAGGTCCATTACCTACGTTGAGTTGGAAATGTAGACTCCCTTTGGGAAAGATGTAAACGTCTCCCTCTTGCAAGGTTTCGGCGTATAGGATATTGTCGAAGCTAATGAAGCCCGTGTAGACGGTCCCTTTCACCACAAACAACGTCTCGGAAGCAAAGGGATGAGTATGGGGAGGAATTACACCACCGATATCGAAGTCGAGTCGACCATGGGAGATGCCCAGTGTGTTGAGAGCTGGGTACAGTAAGACATTCACAATCTGTGGGAAGGCGTTTGTACCTGTGGACGATGCATTGCCTGAAATCCACCGCATGACGAGAAACACACAACTTAAAAAATTAGAACCTTGTCGACGTAGGTGTTTGCAGAATGAACGTAGCACAAGATTAGAATCTCGTCTCATCAATCTCTGAATCATTTGTGCAGTTTACGCGAAGAAGAATATAGAGAAGAATAATCCATGCAGGGTTAACAAGCGCGACGTCCAAATGCGAGACTTTATACACATTTCATATTTCTCGTCTTGAGTCCTCAAGCAAGGAACTACTAATCATAAGATGCACACTGTTTTATGATCAGTCATGCAAGAATGCGAGAATATACTAGCATATAAGGAACAGCATGTGGACGACGAGATTTCACGGGCTACGTGGATTTCTGCAAAAACCTACCTCCATTTTGCAAAAACCTAAGGTCTAGCTTCTGGGGCTGCCGCAATTATCATGCTTGCAAGTACAAGTTTTAATATCGAATTACCAGCTTTACGCATGCCCGTGTAGAGGAAGTCTTTGGACGTAACCTTTGCGCGGTCTTTGCAAGGAAATCCGTTCACATTCGGAGCATGCGAGGACATGTCTGCAACGCAGAAATCCTGCAAAGGATCTGGGTCCGCTGCTTGCACCATCCTAACACTACTAGCCACTATAAGTAGCGTTGTGTACGCAAATGCAACGGTCGCTGATCTCCAATCAGCTGCCTGGCGCGACCTGCCTTTACTACTGTAATCCATGATGAGCTGAAAAGGAAAGCTTGAAGTACGGTGTATCAAAGCAGCAGCTCTAGAGCAAGTCTGGTTACAAATTACGACTGATCAGTGGAACTAATTACTGAACTAGGAGGATCAGAGAGCTCGCGAGAGAGCTCGTACAAGCGGGGTGTGAAGTTGAAATGTTGGTTGTGTTTGGATGCTTGCAATTCAGGAATAGTTAGTTATATACTGAACAATTGCACCAGTTTTTGCACTTTCCAGGCATCTTACACCTCACAAGAAACTTTTGCACTTCCCACGCATCTCACACCTCACAAGAATTTTTTTTCAGGAATTCCCTGTGGGACCATCAAGAAGAACTTGAATTTCCCCTATGTGCAAACATGAAATGGTTTGTTTGAAAATGGGAAAATACAATAATTCCTCTGTTTCACAATGGGAAAATTAGAATAAAAGATTGAAATATTGGTCTCATGATTAATCCCTTGAAATCTTTCCCTATGTTTTTTTAATTCAACTTTAATTCGTCAAGAGGTTTCCACTCTTTTGTGTACAGGGAATGCCAAGGAAGTTTCTTGTGCCTGAGGATCATGAACCTTGAATCCAATTACTGCTAAATATGTCGTTGTCACTGGTCCGAATGTTTTGAGCAATTGTCAGAGCACGTGTACGCCAGGGGAAATTTCGCATCGAAGAAAGACCGAGAAGCTGTGCAGCTTCTGCAATTTTCGAAGTCATTTATGTCGTTAAAGCGATTTTTCTTTCGCAATTTCTCACGTACTGACAGACCCACCACTCTCCAGATCAGTTGGAAAAAAATAATCTCAGGATATTAATGCGGCGACTCGTGATCAGCGAAAATTGGCCCACATGATCCACAACGCCCCCCAAGTGACGCAATTAGATCGCGTGTCGAAGCTCTCCTTCTCCTCCCCCTTCACCTCCGAACTTTCTGTTTAGCCGCGGAGACGCAGAGTCGATGCATGTATGCGCGAATATCAGCGGAGGAGATAAGAGCATCGAAGGTCTACTATGCTGTTGCGATAGTTTGGGCGATTTCATGTCACTGCATGTGCTGATGAAATTCTCGAGGGCTGTAGTGGCGACCAACGTCTTCCTTGGAACTGATGACCCTGAGCCACTCCCAGGCGTTGCTACATTCAGTAAAGCACCGGTCCATTTTTTCCTTTGTATTTTGTGGGGACGCTCTCCAGCCTCAATTTTCCTGAGAACAGGATTGTTTTTGAAACGACCTGCCAGTCTTTTGGGGGCGGGGGGTTCCAAAGGCTTTTGGAAGTTCCTGTCGAGCCTGGAAAATAACTTCCAGAGGTCATAAGTTTCTTTTATCTTTTTTTTCCTTTTTAAAATTCTGTTTCTTCAAAAATGGATCCCTTCCTTATGCATGTGAAGGTTCCCCATAGAGAGCCTTCCAGATTTTGGACCCTCCCTCATCCTACCAGGCTGGGGGATCTCAAATGTGAAAGGCCCTATATATGGGTCTGAGTGACCCAGCACCCACCATTGCACCATCCAAAAAAATCCCGTTTAGAGATTTTTTGGATGGGATGAAACCCAACCTAACCTTAGGACAGGGTCTTGGGGGTGAAGTTGCAATTCCTTTTTCCCACACCCCCACCCCAATAGTCAAATTTTGTTTTTTCTCACACCCCTTAAACCCCCTTTTCACCTACTCCTTACCTCCCTCCTTTTCTCCTTCCTCCTCCTAGCTTTCTCACTCACCATTTTTTTCTGCACTTTCTTGTTTTCTTCCTCTCTCCATTTGCCTTCTTTTTTCTTGATTCATTGTTTTCTCTTTTCTTTTCTTTTTTCTTGGTTTGCGTTTGTGTTTTTTTTCTTTGTGTTTTTCTTTTTTGCATTTCTTGTGATGTTTTCTTTTTTAATTTCTTTTTGTGTTTCCTCTTTGTGTGTGTGTGAAGAAGGATGAGCTTGTTAAGTCACATAGTGTTTTTAATGTTGATAGGCAATAAGAACTTAACAATAGAAAAGATTGTTAGCTTGCAAAAGTATGAATTATATGTATATGCAAGAAAATAATGGAGAGGAACCAGCAAGTGTGGACTCAACAAGTACTAGAGAGGAAATCAATGTCAACATGATGAAAATATTATATGCACATCAAACCCTTGGTATTTTTTTTTCCATTTTTTTTTCTTGCTTTTATTTTTATTTTTTGGGTGTATTTGATTTTTCATGTTTTTTTTCATTGTTTTTTCTGGGTTTTGGCCTATTTTTAGGGGTTTTTAACTTTTTAAAACTTTCATTTTATTTCATTCTATTTTCTTAATTTTTTTGTTTTTTCCTCTTTAATTATTATTTTTAAAAAATTCATTAATCTTTATGTATCTATGTTTATTTGTGATTTCATTATTTTGGCTTTTTTTGTTGGTTTTTTGTGTCTATTTTGTTTTTGCACCCTCTCCTTTGCTTCTATTTTCAACACCAAGGGTTTGGTGTGCAAGCAATACCTTCATCATCATGTTCACCATATTGTTAAACAACATAAATAATTATATGATCATAATATTTTTAAATCTAATTTTCACATTTTTTTAAGTACATCAATAAAATAAGCAAATCAAATTGCTAAATCTAGACCTAATTGCTTAATTTTAAATACAACATGCATTAAATGCGCCAAAGATCGTAAGATGAAGTTTCATATTCCTTGGACATCTAAGTTTATAATACCTTCATCATAGTGAAAAACATCCTTTGACAACTTAATGCAATACCCTAATAGTGTATTTCACATAATTTAAATTTCTACAACTTTGTGCAATATCTTCAAAACAACATATTTTTTCAAGCCAATGAATATTTGTAATATGCTTGTATGGGTGTTGACAAATATTTTAATCATGCTTTTAAATTTGGTTGAGTGAACAAGTTCAATCTCTTTGTAATAGTTTCATTTTTATTTTTCCTTCATTGTTTTCGGTAATTGCAAGGTTTACAGGAGTGATAACCATGTAAGTAGGTGCAAGCAGGTAGGTGAAGATGAGAGTATCACATTTCAAATATATAGGTGAGTAGATAGGTGAGAAAGAGTCTGTTTTGAATTTAAATGTATATACAAGATCCACCAGCAAATGATGTCTTGTATATTTGAGATCTGGGGATCAAGATATCATTTTAAGTATCACAACTTTTGATATCCAAAAGGTTTTTTAAATGATATTCAGGGTGATATTCAAGTCTGATATTTAAATTTTCCAAATATTCTGCCCAACACTGGTCCTGTTCTATCTGTATGCAAAGATCATAGAGACATTATGCTTGCTTGGCAAATGCCAAGTGAAGGTCAAATCAGAAGCTCTAGAACCTCTGAATGGTAGGTTATGAGTGTCAAAGGTCACCAGTCTTCACACCTACTGGTTTGACATGTAGCAAGTTTGACACATTTGACATGTTTGTCCCAATTCTTTGATTATGTACAGACTTGCACTGATTTTCATAGTTCAGTTGCAGGCCACAAAACAGGCTGAAATTTTTTCCTCTGTGAAGTGCAGGCATTCCATTTTTTGAAATTTTCCCTCTTCACATTTTTTGTTGTTATGGTACCCGGCCGTATCAATTGGATATCATCTGAAATAAATAAATAAATAAAAATGGCATGCATCTTTATGCTCAGTAAAGCCTGAGCAGCCATCAGCTGTACTGGAATCACGCCCACACTTGGCCCTGCCTCACACACAAGCTTGGACTTTACCCCACATGTAAAGCCCTCTAAACATAATCTTTTAGCATATTGAGTGGGTAGCATACTTGCCATAGCATAAAGCACTCAGAGAAAATTTGTAGTGTATGTGGAGGCCACCTTAGATACTTCAATTTCTCTCCTAGAAATTGGGAGGGATATTATACCTACTCCTCAAGGATGGGAGGGAAATTATGCCTACTTGTAGGTGTTAGAACCCTCCCACTATTGAGGAGTAGGCAGAAGAACCCTCCCATTCATATGCCTCATGATTTATGTAAGTTTGGTTCATGATAAACTTTGCCTTGTGCTTTACTATAGGTAAAGCCCATGGGTGGGGGACATTCCCAAAATGCAGGTTCGGACTTGGCTATCACCTCATCCTAGGCCCCTTATTTTGAGAATGCCCTCACCCTAGGGGCTTTACCCTACACTTATCACCTGTAGGGCAAGCTTTGAACAGCAGGCCCGCATTCCTAGAAAGCCGTACTCTTGAGGTTGTACTTACCTCAGAAATCATAAAACATTAGCAAGAATTTGGCACAAGCAAACAAAATCACTGGCTTGACCCTTCAACTACGCTTTTTAACTTTATTGAAGCTTGCACTCAATGTGCTTATGTGTAGAGTAAGGCTCAAGGAATGGGGAGCTCCAAAAGTAAGTGCTCACCCAAGGCCGAGTTAAGGGGCACTTACAGCATCACCAACTATAAAACTCAATGTGATTTTTGCTTTAAAAAAATTCCATGGTAGCTAGTGGGTATCCGACAATAATAGGGGACAACAATTGAAATATAATAGAAGAATGCAATGAAAACCTGGACTATTAATCTAAAAGTTTGCACTTTTACTTCACAAAATAGATCACAATAATTGATTAAATGTGCATGCTAATTTTGAACTCCTCCTAAACCTTGAATCAATTGATATTTATAACTTGAATCAAATGAACACATGTGTAGCTCTAAATTAAACTAACTCCAAACTAAACCAAACACCAATGATCACCTTACATTACCTGTCCTAACTTGGCTTAGACTAACATCATTGGTGAAGCTTAGTCAAAACAAATTGAAGCATGCTTTTGTTGTTGTTTGAAACCTTCAATGAGTAGGAATATTTAATAGAGTTGATTTCATAAATTTTTGACATAAGGTATTGGAGATGATGAATTTTGAATTATTTTTTCACTAAAAATTCCATAATAAAAAATGAGTCATTTTAATGGAAATGGAAATTGGATTGGAAATTTGAGTTTAAAATGTTGTGGGACACTCTTGGTGTTGTTGGAAATCCTTCAATGAATAGCATTTAATGGAGATGGTCTCATAATTTATAGACCCAAGGTGCAAGAAATAATAAAATTTGAGTATTTTTTGTCAGTAAAAATTCAATAACAAATGAAAAGTTCATTTTAATGAAAATGAAAATTGAATTACAAACCTAAGCTAAAGAAGTTGGGGCATGCTCTTGGTGATGCTCGAAAGTCTTCAATGGATAAAACTTAATAAAGCTAAGTTTGTATTTTTGAACTTAAGGTGTAAAAGATATTGAATTTTGAGTAATTTTAATCCTTGGAAACTAAATAAATTTTGGATTGCAAACTTAGGCTAAAAAAATGTGTACTATTCAACATTACAATATACGTTAAATGGCAAGCCACACTAATTCGAAATTTGAAAAATGAGGACAACTTGTCCTTTGTCTATAGAGTTGCAAAAGGGTTATGTAGAATTCCATTTTGACACATTTGTAGCCTTTTAGATGTTTGCAAATGCCCTAAAAGTTTCCAAATACTTTTAAAGACACTTTTATTTTTATCCCAAATTTTGGAAAGTTGGTGTGGTGAGATGTGTGAATTGTGTTTCCAAAAGACAATGTGATGATTTTAGAATAAAATAAAGGAGTAAGAGGAAAGAAAAGAGACAGTGTCGATAGTTTTTAGCCTTGAAATCAACATACATAATTGTAGCATACACATCTTTTCATAATATTGAGGTCTAATTTCAAGCTTTTGTTTGAAATGAAAGGTCCCCACACAACATTGAAGGTTGAAGTTTCATTGGAGTCCTTGACATTATGGCTACAAATTTTATTTTAAATATTTTGTTTTTCTTTTGCATTGTCTTAATAATTTGTATTGTTTTTGGGGTTCTTTTTACTTTTCTTTTGTTTTGTTGTCTTTTTATTTTGTCATGTTTTTTTTCTCCTTATTCAACTTTTGTCCTAGGAAATTGTTTTGTTTAGTATAATCTTTATTTCTTTTTTTTTTTTGCAAAAAATTTGCTAAGCAAGGGAAAGATGGTATGAGAGACATCCAAAAGGCAATGAGTGCACCAATTTTTTCAAAACAATTGTGTTAGAATACAAAACTCTATAAGTTATAAGAAAGTCTTAAGGTCACGAGCAAAGAAGCAATTATTATAAAGAAGTTGTAAAAACCCACCCAAGTTCATATTTTCTACTTTTCAATGTTTTTTAAATAGAATATGGCTTTGTTCCAATTTTTCATTTCTGATTTTCAATTGTTATGGTGAATGTAAGGTTTTTATAAACATAGTTTGCAACTATTTTGGAATATTGAACAAGTTTGTAAGCCTAGTTCTTATGACTAGGTTTTTCCTAACATTGTTGTTTTAAATATCCTAGGTATATCACCCTATATTATTATACCTTAGCCTTGTACCTTAGGCTATTGTACCCAACCTATTCTATTTTAGATTATACCCTAAGTTATTCAAGGCCTTATATTTTTAATTATTCTAACCTAGGCTATTAATGTTGTTATTTTAACCTAAATTATTTTAAGCTATTTTAGGAAATATATACATTAGGCTATTTTTGTTAAGGGGGTAGGATGAATATGTGATTTTGGATGAACAAGGTAATTAGGATAGGGATTAATTAGGAAACTCTATTAGTTTGAATTTTGAATTCTTGTTGTTTTGATCATGATGATGTGACTTGGGATAGTTCAAAAGGTTAGAGTTCTGGAAAGCAAAGAGACAGAAGAATGAGACATGGAATTTAAAGAAGAAAAGGAGGAGTTATAGGTACTTGTAATAGAAAACCACAGACTATGTTGGAGATAGCACAAACTTTAAGTGTTTCTTTAAATTTTTTTAACAAAACACAGAACTATGATATAATTTTGATTGATGTTTTTAGTAATACAAAGAAGCACATACTTCTACAATGAATTCTATATTCAACTTTTGTGTGAATTTTCTATACTATCATATCATGATGAAATGAATTGTAATCTTATTTTTGGAGGTTTTTTTATGTATTCTGAAGTACAAATTTTGGTTATATGTAATAACCATGAATTTGATGTTTTAATGAATGGTAGTTTTAAGTTTGTTGAGACTTAAGATAAGAATAGTGAACATATGCATGTGAAATGCAAATTTGTTGTTACAGTAATGTGAAATATTCTATAAGAATTTAAATTTCATTTATAGCATTTGGCGACCATCTTGTGGGGATATTTTTTTTTCTATTCTTTCTTTTAGTAATGGGAAGGTTTTCTATGAATTTTGTTGTATACTATAGATACAAATGTTCAAATAAATAATGTTGTTTTTTTTTCAATGTAGAATTTTAAAGGTTATGTTAAAAAATATTAGAGGTCTATGTGGTTGACACTGTAAGGACTACATAATGATTTATAGACTCTAAAGACAAAGAATTGTGAAACAAGATGAATCGGATGGTGACCCAGAGTTTACACCAACAAGTGGACTTGGAGGCAAATCGACAAGTTATTGAAAATCAGACAAAAGACAATTTTGAAAATGGAGAAGAGTATGTAGGGCTTACAGAAACCCCATATCAAAGTTTGATGTTGGACAAACAAGCTTTGAAAACAAAAGAAAGGCCTACAGGGCACAAGTCATTTCTACCACAAGAAGTGGTATAGTGGGATGTATGGACTAGGGGTTTTCAAAGAATGCATAATTCCAAACAACACTCTCCACAAAAAGAGATGCAATCAACTACTCATCCACATGAGCGAATGCAGTATACTTTTCAACTGCAATCCGTGGTTCAAAATCATAGAAATCAAGATGGGTAGGGACTTTTATAGTACTTGATCAACCGCAGGAAATCTCAAGTCCAAAGTCGCTGACTAACTAAGGGAGGGATGTTACAAGAAGTATATAACCTAGGTTTGTGTATTAATTTACATCTCCAAATTACTATGATCAAATGGAACATTAGGAGGTGGATGAAAACGTCAATGTTGATGTGTTTGAAAAAGCTAAAGAAAATTACCCACGATCATCTCAATAGGTAGAGGCATAGGTGAATGCATTGGGTGAAGTACCATAATCATACTCACATCAAGGGAATCCAAAGTTGGATCAAACAAGGTACATAATCAAAACATGAGATCATGAATCTATGGATTTGGAGATGATTAAGTTACTTTTAAAGGTATGTGCATTCTGTGAGGAAGAAGGACATGCAATCATGGATTTCCTTTTGTGTTTTTCCACATTAAAGTAGGTATTGCTAGGCATGTGGAGTTACAGAATGTGGCAAGAACATTGATGGATCAATCACAGGAACATGAATCAAGATTTCTCATAGTCCAAAACCGATTTAAAGGCATGGAGTTGGGAAGCCAATTGGAAACATAAAATCGATAGATTCGTCCATCTTTTCAAACTAGGAGTAGAAAACCAAAGGGGTATTCACATCCACATATTACACCATAATGGATACCAATGGGTAACCGCAGACTGGAATATTATCAATCTCGTGTCAACACAATTCCACCAATAGTGTTAGAAATGGCAGTTGTTGAAACCTGGAAACAACATGTTAGAGTAGGAGTTATTCAATCATTTGATGCAAGTATACTACCCACAAGAGTGGAAACGATTGTTGTGCTCAACATAAATGTTGTTAAAAGGGGAGTACTAATTGGATCTATAGCAAAATTGGGTAGCAAATCAAGTGGAGTCTTGGCAATAAGGAATTTGAGTTGAAGTTTGGCACTACCAGCAACTACTACTAGAATTGTTGCCACACCTCAAATGGTTTTTATTAATTTGATAACGACTAGTCATGTGAACAAGATTGCAAATTGACCACTAATGAATTCAATGGTTGCTGGAGGGCATAGAAGTGCAGATGCCGCAAATCTAAGAGGAGGATACCAATTTTTTAACACAGAGATGGCCATTATGTTAGGCCAAACAGCATAACTCTTAAGTATCTTGATTTCAAATAAAATGTTGATCCAAATGTTCATGTCAAAGTGTTCAATTCTATAGTAAAAATAAATGCAAAAACTTCTAAAAAGTATATCATCAATGCATTTAACTATATGCTAAGAAATATGACATTAAATTAGTGCTATAATTACATGTTAAAATTTCTTGATTATACTTTTTCAGAGCTTACACAAGCATTTTACAAACGTCATCAAAAGGTTTAGAATGATGAACAAATACACATGGAGCTGAAGAACATGCAGTAGCAAGAGACTGAAAAGGTGGAGGTTTATTATGAGTGGATTTAGAAGTTGGCTCATGGTTTACAAGTACCAACCACAAACAATTTTCTAACTACTATGTTTTAAATGAGTTTGCAATCATACTTCAAAATTACAACTGCAGGGATGAAGCAGTCAACACTATAACATAAAAAGGTGGCAATGTTGTGTGAAGAAGGTATGACTACTGTAGAAACAAAAAGTGCACTGTTAGTACCATAAAATACCAAATAAGTAGCACTAGCGAAAACACAAAATAAGATAAGGAAGATTAAAAAACATTACACAAATTATGGGATGACAAAATATCACAATGTGGAGACATGCAAAAAGAAGAAAGAGCAAACCATGGTGGCAACCATAAAGGTAGCACAACCAAGTCAAAAAACACAGAAAACATCTCCATATGCATGTCACATCTATGGTTTGAATGGACAAAAAATGATAGATTATGCAAAGTTTGATGAGATGCAAAAATTGTTTCATGGGAAATTTGTGACAATAGTAGAGGTTCAACCTATTGCTAAAACGTAAATAGTCATTACAAATGTGAATGTGGTGGATGTTAATGTTACCACAAGAAGTAAAGTAACTAAAGAACATATGTTCAAGGATAGAGATCCAAGAAAAGCAAATAGTGTTGCTAACTGGGAGAAAGAAAAGCAATTGAAGCAATCAATGGTGGAGATAATTCAACAGATTCAGAAAACACAAACCTAGATAGAAAGGCCATCCACATCCATGGAGGGATGGAACACAACTTGGCCGAATATGCCAAATATTACTCATGTGGATGCACAAAAATCTCAAGAAGTAATGAATTCACAAGGGAAATTGATCATAGTAGAAGAGATTTTTCTGGATATTGGTACGCAAATGCTAAAAACAAGTTATACTTTGAACTTAGGACAGTTGCTTAAAATAGCTCTTAAGCTAAAGAGATATCTTTGGAAAAAGTTGAAACCAAAGAAAATTCAGAGTGTAAATAAAGCAACCACATATAAACAAGTTGGTTATTCAATACCAAAAGTAGGGACAATTGTTATAGCAATAGATAATCCTATGGCATTTATCCAAATATAAATTAGGAAGAATACAATAGAGGATGTGTTATTGGATGGAGGTTTTGGAGTTAATATTATCATAAAATAGTTGAGATTGAAGTTGGGGCTTCCAAAGCCTAAACTTGCACCATATAATCTAAAGATGGCAAATCAAATAACCACAAAACCAGTGGGGTTGATCAAAGATCTAAAGATATATGTTCATGGCATTCCTTACATAATTATGTTTATTGTATTGCAGAATAGTGTGGTAGATTCTAATTACTCCATGTTGTTGGGGAGACCATGGTTGAAGGATGTTAAAATGGCACATGATTGGGGAAATAACACTATTACCATACAAGGGAATGGGACAACCAAAACAATTACAATTACAAAACATTTCGAAAGTGAAGTAAGAAGACTAAAAATGTTATTTTGCTATGATTATTAGAATGGCATCACATATGAAGAAGAAAATATCATCTTTACCACAGAACCAAAACTGTTCTCCATAGGAACAATAAGTTTACCTAAGACAATTCAATCTATGAAAACCATAGATGTGGGGATAATGGATACAGATGTGAAGACTAGTATTCCAAAACAAGGATATGAAGTACAAAGCACAAAGAAAAAGATACCTAGCAACATATATGAGCCAAAAGTAGTTCTAAAGGATAAGGTGTATCCAAAGATGTATTACAGACATCAACCAGGGAGTGTTACAGTGGATGAAACTCCAACAAAAATCAAAGTGCAAGGATTGCAAATAGCTAAATGGACGTTAACTAAAGATCAACAATTGATGAAGCTCAATCTAGGAACTAATGCAAAATCACAAATGGTGAAGATTAATGCACAGTTGGAAACAGGCAAGGTGTTGGAAGTGGAACAATTGTTGAAGGAATTCAAAGATGTTTTTGCATGGACATACAAAAATCTAAAAAGGATTCCACCAGAGCTATAACAATAAAAAATTGAATTGGACACTACTATACCACCGGCACATCAAGCCAGGTACAGATTAAATCCAAACTATGATATAGATAAGTTGTTAACAGCTGGATTCATTGAATCTATAAAAAAAGCTACATGGTTGTCACCCATGGTAGTAGTACCCAAGAAAAATGGCAAGCTTAAAATCTATATAGATTTCAAAAAACTAAATGCAACCACAAAAAATATCCATACCCATTACCTTTCACAGATGAAGTGTTAAACACAATAGCGGGGTATGAAGCATATTCTTTCTTAGATGGATATTCAGGATATCATCAAATGTCTATAGCTCCAAAGGACATATACAAGACTACATTTGTTACAAATTGGGGGGGCTTTTATATTGAAGGTGATGCCATTTGGAGTTAAAAATGGACCTCCAACATATCATAGAATCATGACCAAAAAATTAAGAGGGTATTTGGACAGTTTTATGAAGATATTTTTGGATGACTTTATAATGTATATTGACATGGAGAGTCATTTGTAGAAGCTCAAACTATGTTTTCAAAAGTGCAGAGAATATGGCATTAGTTTGAATCTAGACAAATGTGTATTTATGGTATTTTCAGGGATGATTTTGGGTTGTATTATTTCCAAAGAAGGGAAACTACCATATCTAAAGAAAATACAAGCAATATTAAACATGCCACCACCTAAGAATCTCAATAGATTCAAGTATTTAATGGGATGGCATAGTTTTACAAATGTTTTGTAAAAAACTTTGTTGCTATCATGGCACCTATCATTAAACTGACCAGAAAGATAGAGACTTTTCTTTGGACAAAGGAATGTCAGAAGGCCTGGGAATTGATTAAACAGAAATATATTGAAGCACCGATATTAATATCACCAAATTGGCAAGTGGAATTTCATGTTCATACATATGCATCCTTATTAACTATGGGGGCTATGTTGTCTCATAATGTAACAAGGAAAAATGATCAACCAATAGTGTATGTTTCTAAGCTTTTGAACAAAATAGAATTATAACATAATAGAGAGAAAGGCTTTAATAATGGTTTTTTCTTTGCACAAGTTCAAACATTATTTGATGGGCAATAAGTTTGTCTTTTATGTAGATCATATGGCATTGGTCTATTTTGTCTACAAACTACAGGTTTCAGGGAGAATAGCTAGATGGTTGTTATTGTTTCTTGGATATAATTTCACAATAGTGTATAAGCCAAGTAAAACTCATGTAGTTGCAGATGCATTGTCAAGATTTTGGCTATTACAGAACCCACAGGTGTGCCTAATCAAACCACAGATGCAAGTTTATTTTATACAGGGCCTAAATGGCTAAATGATGTAAAAGAATTTTTGAAAATAGGGCAGATTAAGGGCACATTATTGGTGTAGTAAAAGAAAAATTGGTTAAAAGAGCAGAGCCTTTTACACTGAAAAATGGTAAATTGTACAAAATGGGCCAAAATAACAAATTGCGACAATGTTTGATAACAATAGAAGTAGAAATGGTGATGAAAGAACTACATGAAGGACCTTTAGGAAGGCATTTTGCAATTGAAATAATGCAGAGGAAGATATTAGATGTTAGATATTAGTGGCCAACTATGTACAAGGATGTGCATGAATACTACAGATTTTGTGATACATGTTAAAGAATAGGAATATTGACAACTCAAAGTCTTACAAAGCTAGTCACAAGTCTTCTAGGGGAACCATTTATGAAATGGGGATTTGATTTTATAGGGCCAATTAAACCAGTATGAAAATATACATGGAACAAATATATTTTTGTTATTACATATTATGCTACTAAGTGGGTGGAAGCAACAACATTGAGAAATAATACAGTAACAATCACAACAAAAAATTTGTATGAATGCATATTAACCAGGTTTGGATGTCCTTTGACTATAGTCACAAATTAGGGAGTTCATTTCATTGATGATACCATCAAGTATTTGACAAATCGTTTTTTGATGAAACATGTGAATTCTACAACTTATTATCCTTAGGGGAATGGGCAGGCTAAATCTATTAACAAGGTGCTTGGGACACTATTGACTAAGTTAGTTAGTGAAAATAAAATAGATTGGGATGAACATATGTCTACAATGTTATTTTCATATAAAACTACATACAAAGTAACAACAAGGTATACACCATATCAATTAGTGTATGGATTACATCCATTAATGCCCATAGAGTACATCGTTCCAGTTACTAGTGGAAATGAAAAAGACAGTACTCCAATGATAATTTTAATTAGCAAGATTACAAAGCTTGAGAAGTTGTAAGAAGTTAGAATTGAGGTTGCAAAAACTATAGGAATTCAACAATGGAATAGAACATTATGGAATCAATAAAAGAATCCAAAAAATTAGTTTAGTTTTGGTGATTATGTTTTGTGGTTTCTAAAAGGTAATAAGTCACACCTAGGGAAGTTTACTAGGAAATGATTTGGACCATACAGAATGCAGTATGTGTTACCAAATAACACTATGTTATTAGTGACCATTGAGAAGTTTGAAACTAACCTTATGTTGGTCAAGTGAATAAGTTCAAACCTTATAAATACATGGAATTTGAAATTTAAAAAAAAGAATGATTAGTGCCAAGATATTAGGAACAAAGTGCAAGTGGAATTTAGGAGGTGAATTCTAACATAGAGGAGGACGATGAAGGATGTGAAATACAAAAACCACAAATGAAGAATGTTAAAGATAAATGATTAAACATAGATTTAATGGTGAACACAATCTTTATTTTCAGCCTACAAATGAACAATAATTATAAAAGTGTGGGATTTGGGATGCAGAAATATAAATATGATATGTCAAACATATCAGCTAAATCAATAGCAATATTCATTCAATCATCAAGAGTATTCACACAATCATCAGAATTGTGGGCATAATCAGTAGAGAAATCAGTATAGTCACCAAATGTGTTCTCACAATCAATAGATAAATGGGCATAATTAGTAGAGAAATTGGTATATTCACCATATGTGTTTTCACAATTAGTAGATATATGGGTACAATTAGTAAAGAAATCGGTATAGTCACCAAATGTGTTTTCACAATCAGCAAATAAATGGGCATAATCAACAAAAGGGGTATAGGGCGAACAAAATGGAGTTAGTACAAATAATGTAGGGAAATTACGAATGTGGAGTAATCGAAAGATGAAATGTGCAATGTTCATTCATATTGATGATGTTAAATGCTTCCATGTGGTTGTACAAGGGACATATAAACTTGTAATGATGGGTTGTATTAATTTTGAGGATCAAGCGTTAATTAAAAGAAAGTAGGTAGATGAAAAAATGATGGGTGGGATGTTCAAGGATGAGAAAAAATGAAGTAACCATTGAAAGCAATTTGCGTTTATTGTTGAAAGTTGTGCATGTTTTCAAAATTTTGGAATTCACAATTATATGACTGCAAAAATGCAATTGAAAAATTACAACGAACAGCAAGGGAAAAGGAAGTGCAAGGGAGTGAGCATAGATAAAAGCAGGAGGAGGAAATGAAATTGTTGAAAAGCACAAAAGCAATAGAAGTAGAAAAAGAGAAGTTAATGGAGGACAAGAAGGAATATCAAAGAACTTTGTAGCACTTGCAAGCACAATTGGAAAAGGCACATGAACAGTTTAGATCTAATTGGTATCAAGAAAAAACTAGAGGATTATGAATAGTTGCTATAATATTATACCCTAATGAGGATGAAAAACAAGATGAAGGATTCTGAGGTAGAATTTGAAGAATGGTGGGAGGTTGCAAAATAATATATTTCCAATTTTCATTTGTGGCAATCTAACAAGTACAGAGGTATCAAGCCAAGATGAATAGACAGAAGTAAGGCCCAATGGAACAACTCGAGAGCAAAAAACACAAATTAAGGAATCATAGAACTTCAAAAGTGGAGCAACTTAGAAGGAGGAGGTATAGCCAGAGATACCACAAGACCTTAGAGGAAGGGGTCGAAAAGAAAAAGAACCAAAGGGAATTCAAGAATAGGAAAAGTTGGAAGCTATTCCAACACTAAAAGATGAGATATCCAAGATACAACATTTGGAAATAAAACCACAAACTGAATTAGTGGGGGAGGAGATTGGAACTATACAACAAAACATAGATATAGAACCATTGGTTTCTATGTACATTAGGATTATAAAACTATAGTAAAGGAAACATATGTTTAAAAGGATATACAATACTCTCATTTCATTTTTGTTATTTTACAAGGATTTCAAGGACGGAATCCAAAGTACAAAAGGGGTAATGTTAAGGGTGTAGAATGAGTATGTGATTTTGGATGAACAAGGCAATTAGAATAAGTAATACATATTATGGTTATATGTAATAACCATGAATATGATGTTTTAATGAATGGTAGTGTTAAATTTGTTGAAACTTAAGACAAGAATAGTGAACATATGCATGTGAAATGCAAATTTGTTGTTATAGTAATGTGAAATATTCTACAAGAATTTAAATTTCACTTATACCAATTTCAAGCTATATTAGGTTATAGTTAGTATATTTTAAGTTATTTTAGGTTATATTAAATTATACCTTAATTAAACTAAAATTATATTGGGCTACACCCAAGGCTGTTCTAAGGTATTAAGGGTTATACCTTAGATTATTCTAGGTTATTTTAGGTTATACCTTAAATTATGCCTTAGGTTGTTCTAGACTATCATACCTTAAGTTATACATGTTAGGTTATTATACCTTAGGTTATACCTTAAACTATTGATATTGTTGTTATTTTACCCTAGACAATTATAACATCGCAAACTTACCAATTTCATTTGTTTGTTTGAAATTTGCACAAAATCTATTCTTTCACGGCTTTGTATTTTTTGCACATGAATATCATGCATTTAAAACACATTTGATGTACATAGTATAAATAGATGAGATATTTTCAAATGGTTGAAAATATTTCATCCTACTTATACGTGCATCACACATATTTTAGATGGACAACATCCATGTGTAAAAAACATGAATTCATAAAAGAACAATTTTTTTTATATTTTAGATTATTATAAGTCATTATACTTTAACATATTTTTGGTTGTATTACCCTAATGTGGAATAGACTAAAATTTTTTAAAACCTAAAATAACTTAAGGTAAAAAACCATAAAATAGCCTAAAATGGAATAGCCTAAAACAACCTAAATTAAAATAACCTAAAATAGTCAAAAATGATTTAAGATAGAATAGCCTAAAATACCCCTAGGGTTAAATAACTTAAAATAACCTAAGGTAAAATACATTAAAATAAGTTATAATAGAATAGCTTAGGATAGTAAAAATAATTTAAAATAATTTAGGATTGAATAACATAGAGTAACCAAAAATAACTTAAGGTGAAATAACTTAAAATAGTCAAGAGGGTGCAATCATAATAAAAAGAACTAGAGTGTGCATGGACAAAGCTTAAAAACTATATTAATTTATTTTTGAAACATCATTATGGGAAGAAACTAATTTGAAAAATCAAAATTTTTCATGAAATGGGTTACAACATTTACAAAGTTTCAATAATCAAAATTTCATGCAAATTGAATATGTTTCAAGAATCCTTTTGTGTGTTTTAAGCACTCAAAATCTACTTGTGGACAATCTTTTTTTTCTTTCAAATGTCCTTTTCTCATATGAAACATGGGTGGTCCTTTCTCAAAATTTGAGGGGATCTTAATATTGATAATTAAAAGAAAATTATGTTGTGAAGTTGGATAAACTCATGTTTACATTAAATTTAGATGTTTTTGGTTCAAATGTACTTTCCCTAAAAATCATGGATTTTGATGATGTGTCTTTAACAAAATTTATTCATTTTTACATGTCAAACAAGATGTCCATGCATTATAAATATGATGGAAAATGAAAATGTAATAATGTTGAACATTGATATTTATCATGTAGTTGCAATTGGGTAAGGTTTTGGGTAAATAACCACATGGTTTAAATAGCTTGTACAAAATAAGTTTTAAGTATATTTCCTCCTTGAATAATGTAAAGTTCTAAAAGTAAACAACTTTGAAACATGTTTTTATCTGAAAGATGTAAATTCGAATGTTTTCAAATGTAAGCCCAATTTTACTTGTATTTTGGAATCCAAAGTTCATGGATGGACATAGGCCTACAAGAACAACAATGTTGAAATTGGATTGAAAATCCAATTAAGATCAACTTTTGATCTCCATAATGTAGGCTCTAAATTTGACATCTCAAAAATTGAAGCCTCAAACCCTATGTAACCTAAATGGTATTACTATCATAGACCTCTAATTACCATATGTAACCCTAGATGGGATTACTATTGGAGACCTCTAAGGAAAACCCTAAACCCTCTAAGGAAAACCTTTGAACTTTTCTTACACAAGTTTGCAAGTTTGCACCCATCACTTTACACCTTGGTGCATGAACTTGTTCTAATTATTATTCAACAATAAGTTAAGGTCAAATTTTAACCTCTTCCTCTAAGTCTAAAATAACAATGACTTGTGGTGTCGGTGTTATTGTAGAAATAATGGTTCTCCTCAGAAAATTAAAAACTACTTTTAATTCCTTTTCTAAATCCCTAGTTTTCTATTCTTGTTCATAAATTCTAATCTCCTCTACTGTAGGTGCACATGAAGCTAATGGTTCTACATAAATTGTTCCAATTAGTCTAACTTGTTTCGTTTTTTCCTTCTCTTTTAAAATCTTCAGTTGTTCTTTCAAGTTCTTTCTCCTTTGCTTCTCATTTTAACTTCTTTAAAGCTTTTTCACTTATGGTCTCTAATAGTATGAAGAAGTAAACAAGAACGAAAAGACAAAATAAAGGTTGTGGTAGTTCTTTATATTATTTCAACTGGTAATGACCCTATGGTTGTGAATAGACGTGACCTTTAGGGTTACATACTTCTAGGATGTAGATGTTAATAAATGCTTCATTGAATGCATCATTTTGATCATTGCAAATAGTTGCATTATTGTCTTCAACATGCACATCATGATAATAATGAATAAACAGATCTATTCCTTTAATACTACCATGTGTCAAATGTTTATTAATCGATTCAAATTCTATAGTTGAAGATCTTTAGGTTCAACAAGTAGTGGTTCAAGTTCTTTGGTCTGAACAAGTTCAGTAGTAACCAGGTCACTAGGTTTAGCTAATACAAGTTGTATAATTTTATCCTCAATGAACTTGTATGGCTTCAACTTGTTGATGTTGACAAGCATTGGATTAGGATCAAACTTATCAATCGTGACAAGTAGAACAATATTATTGGGCAAACAATATTGGATCTTATATGGTTCAAACCATCATCTCTAAATTTCAGTGCATGTTTGGAAATAACTCCTAGAAACCATAATACATAGTCTCCAAATTGAAATTTTGTTTCAATGAACCGGTTTTGTGACCATAATGATATGTTCCACTAGTTAAAAGCAACTAGATCTTGCGTAATCAACCTATTTTCCTATAGTTTCTATAACTCAAATAGTTAGCTAGTTAAGACTCTAATAGGTTTTGGATCTATTTTTTCACCAGGTCTAAATGGTAACATGTATTCTGTATGCAATAATGGATGTAATCCATACACAAGTTGAAATGGGGTATGACCAATTCCAATTTTGTAGGCAATTCAATATGAAAATAAAATTGTGGACAAGTGTTCATCCCAACCAGCTTGTTAGTAAAGTTCCAAAAACCTTATTTGTAAACTTAGCCTATCCATTTCCTTATGGATAATACACATTAGAATTGGTATGTCTAAGGATGAAATGGTAAGTAAGGTATTTGATTACATCATTGATAAAATGGGTACTTTGACTAGATACAATTATTAATAGACATCTATATCTCGTAAAAATATGTTCATATAAAAACTTGACGGTTATTGCACCAATGTTGGTGCGAAATGTTCATGCTTCCACCCACTTTGTTGCATAGTCAGTGGCCACCAAAATGTACCGATTGCTTGACATTATGCTTGCAAGTTTAACAAGTCCAAAAAAATCCAACCCCCATTTTTGAAATGGTTTTTTAGGTAAATTAGTAACCAGTTTGGCCAGATTTTGTTTCAATAGGTTACTTGTTCTTTGACATTGATCACACGTTCAACATTATTCATGGACATCTCGATTTATCATCGGCCACCAATACTTGACATTTAGGATCTTTCTCATAATGATATCAGAAAATAAATGCCCTCCTATAACTCCTCCATGCAATTCTTGCAAAATTGTGGGCACTTGTTTTGGTTGCAAAACTCAACAAACTTGTTATCTTGTCCAAATCTATATAGTACTCATTCTTGAAGCATAAATGGTTTAACTCTTTGGGTTAAATATTGTCTTTGGGATGTAGTAAATCACTAGAAGAAAAAGGCCAATATGTGACCAATGCATCTCCAACTACTTGTAACTATTTAGTTTTTGCAACTAAATTTTTGCCTTTTATAACTAGTGTGACATCATGCTAACATCAACCGAGTCACCTATGACTAACTTGTGATTAATTTGCAATTAAATTGGTTTCCATCTATATATCAGTTGAATTTATCATCCAAAAGTAACCATTTAAAGTCCGATTAATCACAAGCGAACTAATGCTTAATCACAATCAACATATGTTTATATACATCAATAATTATATGATTTATGATTAAACTTCATATTAATAGTATTTTTATTATAATTAATATATAATTATTATAAATCATAATTATTGATTTATTTATACATTAATTATAATAGACACATAATTTATAATTAAGCTTAATTATTCATAATTTTAATATTTAATATTTTAAATTTTAAAATATTGCAGCCATAATTAAATGAATTAATTTAATTTTTATAATTGTAAGAATTACATTATAATATACTAGAATATTTATTTATGTACTTATAATATATAATATTTATTAATTCAAAAAAATTAAGAATAAATTTACAGCAATTTTAAAATAATAATAATAAATTATTCAACTTATTATTTATTCCTTATATAAAATGAATAAATAATATAACCAAAAAAATCACGTTAATTAAAATGATAGTCCCCAATCATAAGAAAATAACTTTCGTATTTACAAAACTTATTTCTAACTATAATTTAAAAAATTGTATCCTAATTGAGAAGTTCTATCTTATAATTCAGATTTTTCTTTCATAATTTTATAATAATCTTAAAATAATGATCAAAGTTGTTATGATTATTGTATCTTTTTTAAAAAATACACTAAGATAATTGTAGGTATTATTCATTATTTATTTATTTATTGATAATAAAATTTTAATATAAAAAATAATTATATTAATAATAATTATTATATATTGACATAAAATTATCATAATTACTTAATTTATTTGTAAATTAAAATTATGATACTTGAATAATTAAATTATGAATTTAATTCTTATTTAACTTCTAGAATAATCATAATTTAATTAAAATAATTATATTTATTAATTATAAGTTACACTAAATAGTTATTGTTACAACATAAATTTTTATATTATATAATTTATATTCTTATAGTAAAATAAATCAATTACTGTAATGAATGTTACATACTTTAAAATCATTATAATTATTTCAGATAAGTATTAATTATAGTAATTTCATAATTATTTTCTAATTGAACATAATTATTCACCATCTATAATTTATAACTTTACATGTGAATTAAAATTTTGGAAAAATTATAATGTAATTAAAATAATTATTGTAATGGTTATCATTGCAGGAATTATTATGCAATAAATTTTTTTAATAATGTTTTTTGGTAATTAATTATTTATGGTAAATATTTTATAGTAATATTACAATAATTAAAAAATATTAATATATGTTGAGTAGACTATTGCATTCATAGTTATCAATTACTAAGGGAAAAAAACATTTACTTGACTAATAAAGCTTTTTACAATAATCAATGTAATTAAAAATTATTATAGTAATTCATTTAATGTTATTTTGTGTAGGAATTTATTTTCTAATAGTAATTATTGGTTCATTATTTTTAATTTGAAAATATTTTTTTTAATTTTTTATTATAATAATTAAATTATTTTTACTTTAATTATATTATCTATAGTTTGACCAGATTTTTAAAAGTAAGGAAATATTTTTAAATATCTAAGTTATATATTTATCTATGACTTATATATTGACAAGTTATGAGTAATTAAACAAGTAGTTAGTTAAATATTAAAACTTTATTAGTTGTTTAAATAGTTGATAATGAATATTTAATATTTGTAGAGTATTTTTATATTTGAAATATATGTTAAATTTAATCATTATTATTTAAATGATTATCTAATTATCTGGTGAACCATGTACTTGATTTGTTTAAAAATCTAAAAACTGAAAAAAAAAGGCATGGGGAAAGTTTTGAAATTACAATTTCAAAACTTATCTCATATTGTTTGTTTTCCATTCTTAATTGGAACATTATATTAACAAGAGGTGTGGTCATCCAATTTCACATTAGAAAATGTGTGCACATGGGATGAGCCACTCAAAAGGCTTAACCCAAAATAAATAAATAAATAAATGCACAATTTTAAACTACCTACTTCCCTAACCTATTTATATACCTAGTAAAGTAGGTGCCTAGTTTGACCTACCCACCTAGGTTGACCTATGTACTTACCTACCTAAGTATTTACCTATATGAATATGTATTTAACCTAAGTTTTTAAGCACCTTCTTATGTAGCTACCTAGGTACCTCCCAACTTAATATTAGTATTTTGTATTAAATTCATTTTAAAATGCCATGTGGCATATTTACATTGGGCCATGTGTCATAATAAAATTCATCCAAACATGTGAATTGAACGTCCCAAATTATTTCAAAATAATAATATTATTTATTTTAAATAATTAAATATTAAGACACCTGGCAACACATCAGTTGCCCTCAATAGTGACCAAAATAGTCACATCTTAATCACATGTGACAATATATATACAATGGAATCAAAGGATGAATTTGTATTTGTTGACTTTTTCATTCATCCAATACCCTTGTTGTCTGCGACTAATATCACATGCGACTTATCCAAGGCAATTAAGGGGATTTTAGTTGCAAATGTTACTTATAACTAAAATTTAGTTGTAGAGTCCAGTCCAAAATAGGTGTTTTTCTTCTAGTGAATCTTTTTGGCAATACTCCTTCTAATAGATACTCATAAACACTCTGCAACCATACAGGTTGTAAGGTGAGCAAGTGAGCATCACAAGTTTGATCAGGTACTCCAACATGTTTAGTCTAATTGGGTAATCTATTCAATGCATTTGCCATTATTTGGGACCTACCAAATTTGTATACAATCTTGAAATCATACTCCAAAAATAATAAGAGTAATCTAACTAACTTGCCAAAAACCTATGGCTTGTTAACTAAATACACTAAAGCCATATGGTCTACATAAAATGTGAACATGTTGCCTAACATGTAATGCCTAAATTGGTGTAAGGCATAAACCATAACTAAGACCTCTTTCTATGTAGTGGTATAATTTTTCTCGACAAAATAAATAGTCTTTATGAGTACACAATAGATTGACCTATTTTACTTGTTGGGTTTTCGACTAATATTGCCCCTACTACTAGCTAAAATGCATTGGTATGAACATGAAATTCTAGTTCCCAATTAGGACTGATAAGTATAGGAGCTTGAATGTACTTGTTCTTGATGTCTTCCCAAACGATTTGACATTCAATAATCCATTTGAACATTTCAGTTTTTCTAAATAACTTGGTGATTGGTGCGATGATAGAGGCAAAAATTCTGAAGAAACATATATAAAATTGTGCCATTCCATTGAAGACTTGAATCTCTTGGGGTGTTTTGGGTATTGGCATTTTTACTAAAACCTCTATCTTTTTAGGATTAAAAGTTTTTCCTTCTTTAGAAACTATAAATCCTAAAATAGTTCTAGAACACACCATAAATGCACATTTATCCATTATTAGGAAACATGATCCTAGGCATTGGACATTCCATTCATTTTCAAGTGGATTGGACCAATTCCACTCTAGTGACATTATAGTGGCATCTTGTCCAACTTAGTGGAATTGGCCAGTGAATGGGGTCGTGTGGCAACAACTAATGGAATCCTAGTGGATTAGTCTACTATAATGGCATGTACTATACCCAAGACAATGGTGAATGGATTATCCCCTATGATCCTTAAGTGAAATACATATTAATGGTTTGGTGATTACATAGTGATTTTTTTATCACTACTTGACTTATTGTTCTAGTTGGTGTATATTGATCTTTTTGTGAGTGCATCAAATGATATTCTAGAATTATTGTGCATTAATCTTTGTGTCATGGGTCCATAGTGATTTTCTAGTGACTAGCCATGTTAGTGATTTTTAAAAAAATTCAATGCATAGCACACCATATTACATGCATGAGTAATCATAGATTTTATTAACGATTTTTCCAGTTTGTTGGATTAATATATTACTTTCACACTTTAATTCTAAATTTTTTTTCACTAACATTCATCATTGTAGGGTGCAATACTAATGGCTAGGCTCACTATAATTGGGTGGTGGGATTGATCATTGTATTCCATGTCATTACATCTATTAATGTCTTGGAGGTCATGTATATAAAAGTTCACCATAATCCAAATCTTCCAATTATGTACCATTTTTCTTGTGTCTAATCATAATCACACATCACATTGGAATTCACAAAGCTTGAATCCCTAAGAGTTGTGTCATTTTGGCACATGTCACTTTCTTCTTTTTCATTCAAGCCTGATCATTCACATAACAAGGTGGTCCATACACCACCTTCACTAAGTTGACAATTTGCCCTAGTTAATCACCAAACATTATGTCATTGATATCATATCGTTACTTGGCCTATGTAGATCATTAAATCATAATTAAGGCCTAATAAGTTAAGTTAATTTGATGTGATGTGTTGCTTACATGCATGTTTGGAATAAGGTGCCATGGTGCCAATTTTTCTTGGCCCCTTTGCTTTGAACTACCTCCTCCTCCCCCTCCCTCTCTTCATTCAATCATGGTTTATATACATTAACCCTTGTAAAATACAACACATTTTGCCCAAAGACCTTTGTCATTACAACCAATTCAATCAATAAAATTTGTGCCATTAAAGCTAGTTCTATTAACATTTATGTCATTGGTGGCCTATGTCACTAAGGTTTATTTCAATTCAAACTTGGTGTACTATGTCACTAAGACATATGCCACTAAGGCTCGTTTCACTTAACCTATGTCACTCAAGTTTATATTATCACTAAGGTTATTGCCATTTCAGTTTTATGTAAATGTCATTAAGGCTTCTATATGTCACTAGGGTTTATGTGAGTTGGGCCTATTTCATTTAGTTTTATTTCATTTAAAACATGTTCCTTGTCATTAGGGCTTGCATCATTTGGACTTGCTATTAGTTTATGCCTAAATCATCTATCATAATGATTATATTTTAAAGTTTGTTGAAACCATAAAACATGCACATGAAAGTTTGAGAGATGGTACCTATGTTGTTGGTTTTTACACATCCTTGTTTTACTCTTCCACCTCATGTACAACACCTTCAAGCTCCTATCAATCACAATATAATGATGTTTGATGATTGCCCACAACAAAACAAGTCATACCTAGTTACTTGGGATGAAGATTCACCTCTTATCCTAACAACTTTGTATTATTTATGGGAGTGCAACAATAAGATAATAATTTGCAACATACAACACCCAAGTTGGATGATATTTGTAGCTTCATGAAATAGGTTAATGGTGTGCATCCCAAAGTTATTAGTTCCCATAATTGGGCATGAACAGCCCACATACACAATCACTTTTTCTATTGGGATTTGGAGTCCTCCAATAATGAACCTTTGCATAGAGGTCAACCACGTTACTTGCAACAAAGACACATGAATCCTACCCATAATTATCTATGGTTTGCTCACAAGCATACATGCCTTGATCTTGAACTAATGCATTTATGCAAAGACATGTATTCAGCACCATGCCCCATAACAACAATAATGTTGGGTTGCATACATTTGCACGTGATGAAAAATTATGCTTAAAAATTACATTAGAACTCAAAGGAATAAAAATTGGCACCTAAAGAAATGTGGGAAAACAAAAATGTTTAATCATTTGTAATTAACTTGCAAAAGGTTGAAAACTTTGCAAGATTTTTATTTCATATATCTTTGAAGGACATTTTTTTTCATGTACACATAATGGAATTAATAGTTCATTTCGCCTTCAAAATTAGAGCTTAAAAAAATGACAACAATGTTTTATTTCCTCATCCAAAGATAAAGTTTTTGAACCAAAAACAATGGGTAATCATTTTGCCACGTTTTCTTACATCCACATTTTGCATAGAAGTCAAACAAGCTACATGTAACAAAGAAATTTGAATCCCATCCATTTTCAATGGTTTGGAAAGTTGTTCAAACATACATGTCTTCATTTTCAAGTGCATTTGAGCTAACACACGCATTCAACACCTCCATGGTAGCAAGAAAATTGGATTTCACACATTTGTACATGGTGAAAAATTAGACCGAAAAAGTACATCACACTTCAAAACAACTATTCAAAAACATCTACAACATTGAAAAGGTACAATATGAAAAGGCACTCCATAACACTAAAACATGTAATACTTGACCGTTGTCACTAGGACCTAGGTCTATATCATTAGGTCCTCTTTCATTCATCCTTCAACACTAGGACATAGGTCTATGTCACTATGACATGTGTCATTCAACCTCTATCACTAGGACCTAGGTTTATATCATTAGGCCTTCTTTCACTCATATTCTATCACTAGGACATAGGTCTATATCACTATGACTTGTGTCACTCAACTTATGTCATTAAAGTGTAATACATCACTGGTGCTTATGCCACTAAGGCTTATGCCACATGGGTTTCCTACTACACTTGGGGTTAGTGTAATATGTCATTATCGCCTATGCCAATAAAGCCCATCTCACTCCACCTATGTCACTCAAGTTTATATTTCACTTGGGTTTGATTAGTTTTATATGTCATTAAGGCATATGCTAATAAAATTTCACATATGTCACCAATTAACATATGTCACTCATATCTATGTCATTAAGGCTTGTCAATCAGGCACATGTCACTAAGTTTATTTGAAGTTTATGTCAATTAAACCAAGTTTATTTCATTGGGGTTTGAGGTTTATGCATCATTTGGGCTTGTATCATTAAAGTCAAATCACTTGCACCTAGTTTTAATGCCATAGATTATACTTGTCATATATGCTAGCCCTATATTCTAAAATTTGTTAAAAACACATTCAATCATGCACCATGGACCTTTCAGATCAAATAGTACCTTTGATATTCACACTTACACATTTCACCTCTTCCTTTACCTCATGTGTTGCTCCTTTGAACCCCTATCAATCACAACATGTAGTAACGTTTTAAAACTTCCCACAATAAAACACTAAATATTGAATCTTGGGATGAAATTCCAAGTCTTATGAAATCAAAAATTTATAGTGTTATGTGTACATGTGAGTGTGCACAATTTGTAATAAGCTAACATTCCCATTGAACAATCTGGTTGCATCATCTATAATTGTAATTCCATGAAATATGCTAATGGCATTCACCTTAAAGCTATGAGATCTTGTACCTTTGCATGAACAACACATATTTGAACTTTCTCATTTAGCATTTGGAGTCTAGAGGTAATGAACATTTGCATCCCACATCTATATGGGGTAATTCTCCATATGTGCGTCTAAGATCACTTATATGTCACTTGCATCAAAACAATAAGGTTTGCATTCATTTCCATATGCTTAACAACACCTTGCAACACATATTACATTAGGGTGGTGCATGGAATAGTTCTATATAGGACTGACCTTCAAAGTCACTAAAAATGTCATATCTAGGATATAATCATCATTAATCCTACCACTCAATATTGATCATGGCCCTTACTGCACCCTACCATGATAAATGATATTATAAATTAATCTATGGATTAAAAGTGAAAGTAGTAATATGCCAAACATCAAACAAAAATATCAATAAGGGGGGAATGGAAATGCCAAATTGACCATTCCACTTGTTTAAATTCTAAAAAATGGTTGCATGTAACTAATGGTTTGGGCATGCATGGTGGTTGTGCAATGACGTGTCCCTTGCCATAAGACCTCAATACTAAGAACATCCAAAACCACTACCAAACCACTATAGTGGGATATGTGCATTCCACTCCAAATTTGAGTGGAATGGTTAGTGACTGGGATCACTTCCATTAATAGGGCAGGGATGCATTGAAGTTCAAATCCTAATTTTTTGAAGTGTCATACCTTATATATGCCATTGGCAACATTTGCCTCTTATTCCTTTTTGTGCCACAAATGTGCCACTTCCTTTTGAAGTGTAACATTCTATATATAATCAAACAATAGGTCAAAAAAACAAAAAAAATAACAACATAAATATCCAATACTTTGCCTTAAAAAAAAAAACAATAACATTACATTAACAAGCATAGCAATAGCTGCATTTCCTAGTTTGGTTGTTTAGGGCAATGAAGAGGTGGTGTGATTAGTGAACACTTGATTTAAGTTTAGTTTCAGATGCTTCTAAAACAACACATTACAACACATACAAGCTAGGTTGGTGCATGGTATAAGAACATACTAAAATTCATCACAATTGTTTTAAATTGCATACCTTGTAAATGACCAAATGCCAACATTTGCTTTTGATTCCTTGATGTGCCACAGATTTGCCACTTCCTCTTGAGGTGTAACATTATGAATAAAATCTACAAATAGGTCAAAAAAACCTAATAACATGGATAAAAACATGAACATCCAATGATTTAGCTTACAAAATAAAGTAATAACATTCCATCAACAAGTGTAACAATGGCTACCTTTGCTGATTTGGTTATTTAGGGCAAAGAAAAGGTGCTTTAACTAGTGAACACTTGATTTAAATTCATTTTCAGATGTTTCAACAACACATTGCAACACATTGCAACACATACATTAGGTTGATGCATGGTGTAAGGACATACTAAAATTCATCCCAATTTTTTGAAATTGCATACCTTGTAAATGACTAAATGTCAAGATTTGCATTTGACTATTTGATGTGCCACAAATCTGCCACTTCCTTTTGAGGTGAAACATTATGAATATAATATACAAATATGTGAAAACAATCTATTAACAACAATAACAACATCAATATCTAATACTTTAGTTTACAAAATAAAATAGTTACATTACATCAACAAATGTAACAATGGCTACCTTTGTTAATTTGGTTGTTTAAGGCAAGTCAATATGTGTAGTATACAATTGTACAACAAAACAACCTAGCCAAACCAAAAAACCAATAATCACTTGACCATTAGGTTTTTATGGATGGGGTTATTGATGGTGAAGTGGTTGTTAGTTTCTTAGTTTGGCTAAGTTGCTTTGTTGGAAAAAAAATTCATGACCATGGGTGAGCCAACTGAAGATTTACAATACTTCTTGGAACCCCAAAAAAAAGGGAGCAACAACAAAGAAGCAAGAAGAGGATGAGCTTGTTCAAGGAGAAAAAAACATTTAGACCTTTTTACTTTTAAATTTCATATCTTGTTCATTCTTTCATTGATTTTAATGATTTTTGTTGCATTGGATGTGCTAGGTGAAGGGTTACAAAATCTTTTTGAGCTCCAAAGACATCAAAGTAACATCCAAAGATCTCAAGCTCCAAAACGCATGCTTAGTCATGTGTGTAAACTCACATGCCCATGACCCCTTTCATTTGGAAAAGGCATATCTTGCTAATTCTTTCATCAATTTAAGTGATTTTTATTACATTGGATGCACCATGTAAAGGGCTACAAATCTTTTTTGAGCTCCAAAGGTAGCAAAATGACCTTCAAAGATTTTAAGCTTTAAAACATGTGCCTAGTCATATGTGCAGACCCACATACCCATTCTTCACTTGGAAAAGGCATATATTGCTCATTCTTTCATTGATTTGAGTGATTTCTATTGCATTGGATGTGCCAAGTGAAGGACTATGTAAAATTTAGCTCCAAAGGCAAGACCAATGTACAAAGATTTATAAGCTTTGTCCTTAAATTATCAACAACTCTATCCTAATAGTTGCAACTTAGATGCAACTAAAATGTTTGTTTCATATTTATTATCATATGTTTCAAGTTTGCAAACTATATAAGTAGATGCACTAACCATTTTCTTATTAAAAAAATGGTATTTGGGATGAACCAATCAAAATGGTTCAACCTTAAAAACCAAACCAAAAACAAAATCAAATTATCTTAAATTAGCTTATTTAGTAAATAGGTTTTGATGGGTAGGTAGTTTAGTTACGTAAGCCTACTTAACTACCTACCTAGCCAAGCTTAAGTAGGTAGGTAAATATGTTACCTACCTACCTACATTTAAACAAGTAGGTTGGTAGGTACGTAGGTATAATAGGATATAAAATTTATGTCCATGTGTCAAAATCTTATTGGATGCAAGATGGACGATCTAGATTAATGTTATTTATCAACAATATCTAATTTTGAAATAGTTTTTCATTGCCACATGTCATCATCTCCTTAATCCACGTGTCAAAATATCTAAACCTTTTTTAAATTGGATGATTCATATAAATTTAATTTTTATTTTAATATTGAATATTGAAACACAAAATTGATGATGTCATGAAATGTCACTTGATGAAGTTCATCCACCTTATTGCTCAAGCTGAAAATGATTTTCAATTATAACAATCGATGTCATTCACAATTAAGATGATTTGAAGTGGCAATTGATGTGACATTGACACGTGGCTGACATTTTCAATTGGAATGTCACTTTCAACTTGTACTTGTCAACTACCAAGGTTTTCAGTTGCAAATAATAGATTTCAAAACTATAAATAAAATCTTCCAACTAAGTTTGTTGTTCTCAATTAGAAATTATAGTTGAAAAGGAATTGGAAATGTAGTTGGAAAAGAGGGGTTTTCTACTAGTGCATGCAAATATTCACTACCATTAATACCTTCCCTTGGGTGATCACCATCAATGTTCATGGGAAAGTTATTTACACTACCCCCATGGACTACACTCCCATGTTTTTCCATTGTTTAAAGTTCAACTCCCATTTCATCACCCCTTGCACATGCATCTTGGATAGCATGGGTTAAGGCCTCCTCTAGTTGCATGGTGGTGCCAACATTAGGAGCACCATTTGTTACCCACTTTTGAAACTAGCTTGATCATCTAATGTTGCTACTACATCACCATTAATACCTATTATAGGGTCAACAAAAACATCATGGAACATGTCCTCCCACTATAAATCTTGGTCTACATGGTTGCACCTCATGGAACTTGTACACGTGGCCTACATGTAGATTACCATTCATCATCTAATTTGTTTCTTGTGCCAAACCCTATCCAAAATTGCATTCTTGGATTTTTGCCATTATGAATGAAATATTCCTCCATAGTTGAAATACATATTGTTCCTTGGGGATGCCCCCTTACAATTGGCACATGGACACTTCATGCGGTTTAATCCATACTCTTGTGCCCATTATTGCTCTCTACACCACAACTTGTCATCTCTTCATTGTTGTTTCAAAGGATCATCTATAGTCAATCACTTGTTAAAGTTCATTTAATAGGCTCTATGTTGCTTGTGGGGCATGTTGGCCAGTTGTAAAACTAATTATGGAAGTTGCAATAAAATGGACAATGGACAATGCTAATGGAGAAATCTCTAGAAAACTTGAAATGAAAATGGTCACTCCCAAGGCAAATGCAAGCAAAAAGAATTATTGATTTGAAATATTGGGTGGAAAATACCCCATTGTTCAATGCACAATTATATACATCCTTAAACACTACAACTAAAACATAATTAGTGGGAAAATAACGATCTTAATTTGATGGGTGAAAGGGTTTCTTTTTTTACCGTTGCATGTTCTAAGGATCTTGCTTGAAAGGTGGGTAAATATTATTTTTGGGATCCTATTGGGAGTTTTCGAACAACACGAACAATGGCTTAAAAATTCTATATGGATTGTAAAACACTTTGTATTTTTGATGAATTTTTTTTTGGTTAAAGGGGGTCCAATTTTTAGCCTCCCTAATTAATATGGTATGTCAAAACTAGTTTGGACTCTTTTAGGGTTGTTAAAAAAAACCTTGTTGTCATGTTAGGTATTTTTAAAGGTTCACAAAATGCATGGAAATATTTTGATTCCATTTTTTCTTTGTGATTTCAAGGGAATGAACCCACCTTCCATTGCATCCAAAAGGTTATAAACATTACGGAAAGGAACTGAGGGTGAATGAGCACAATCACAAGAATCAAGCAAGAATCCCCATTAGTTTAAATAAAAATAAATATTAGGTTTGAAGGTTTTTAGATGTGTTTAACCACATGTTTGCCTTTTAAGTTTAACCATGGGTTTACTCGGCCAATTCGCAATATGTTTTACCTTTAGGTTAATTAAATCATACGTTTAACCTTTAAAGTTTTACCATATGTTTAACCTTGAAACTTAATCATACATGTTTAATCATTTAATTAAGCCATAATTCTAGTGACCAAGTAAAAGCAACCCATTGGAACCCCACGTGGGTGTGAAAAAAGAAGATAAATAAAAAAGATCCTAAACTATGTCATTCCACAATGAAGACTTGTGAAAGTATTAAGAAAAAAACCCACCATAATAATTATAAGGAGAGGGAAAAAAATAATCATACATTTTATCTCAAACAAAAAGTTGTGAAAAGAAAAAAAAAATGAACAACTAAAGGCAGCACATTGGAGCCCCGCTTGGGTTATAAAATAGAAGAGAAATAAAAAAGACCCTAAACTATACCATTCCATAGTGAAGACATGTGAAAGTCTTAAGAACAAAAAAGAATGTACACCCTTAATAATTATGAAGAGAGACAAAAAAATCCTACATTTTATCCTAGCCCAAGAGTTGTGAAAAGGGGGGAAAAAATGAACAAGTAAAGGTAGCCCATTGGAACCCCACTTGGGTTGTGAAAAAGAAGAGAAATAAAAAAGGCCTTAAACTATGTTATTCCACAATGAAGACTTGTGGAGACCATTTTAAAAAATGCCATCCTATTAGTTATGAGGAGAGGAAACCCTACAACCCACTACACTTTATCCCATGCCAAGAGTTGTGAGAAGGAAAAAAAATTGAATGAGTAAAGGCAATTAATTCTAGTACCCCACTCACATTATGAAAAAAAAGATAAATAAAAAACCCAAAACTTTGTTAGTCTACTTTATATAGTGAAAACTTATGAAAGTCTTAAGGGGAAAAAAAAATAATCACCTTAATAGTTATGAAGAAAAAATATATATATCATGCATTCCACACCCACCCAAACCCAAAATCCTTCAAAAGAACAACTTCACAAATCATCCATCTTGAAATGAAGATAAAAAAAAGACCAATTCAAACCCCTCTTACATTAATTTAAAAGGCTCACAAATAAATCATGTAAGCCCCACCTTCTAATCAACTTCAAAACAAATAACTAAGAAAACCTCAACTCAAACCCTCAAACCCATCAATTTAAAATCCCAAATTTAAAAAAATTTAACACATTTCCATCCTCTTGCACACCACTCACCCTTTAGACCCAAAAAAAAAAAAACAACCTTCCCATCTACTCACCCAAAAAGTTGGAGAATCAAATAAATGTGGTTTTTCAACACATTTTTTAACATATTCAACCCCCCTTGCACCCTCATTCACCTTAAGACACTAAATAAATAAATAAAAGAAAAACCTCACATCCCTTCACCCAAATATATGGCCGGACAATGTAGTAAATGTGGACTATCCACACATATTTTTAACATATTCACTACCTTTGCACCCTCATTCACCTCAAGACACAAATGAAAAGAAAAAAATCCCATCCTTTCCCCCAAATTGCTAGACCATTCACACATTTATAAAGGGGTTAATGGTTCCCCTAATCAAACTTTTATGGACAATCTATAATAGCTATAATAATACAATATCCTATAGGCTACTAGGTGGGAAAAGAGGTCCAACTACCCCAAGCCCCCTATAACCTACATGTAGATAAAAGGTAAACATGCATTAAACCAAAGCCCCTTTTATAGGGGTGGTAACTGCTTGGCTACTTGTAGATGTGTCCATATCTTCCAGATAATAATAATAGGATCACGGATAAAACTAATGATTCACCAGCAAAATTAGTTGATTTAGCTAATAAATCAAATGATGATACGGCTGAATTGGAGCAAACTATAACACACATGGCAAAGATGATGAAGGATGAAAGGGAAGATGGCAACAATTTCATATGGATGAATGAAGAAGATCATAGTGCATCCAACCCATTGGTGGACAATAATTGTTTCCATATGGATGTATAGGAATGAAGCCATCATGAAATGAATGGGGTGCTTGGAAAAAAGGGCAATTAATGCAAAAACAATGGGCTACCCTAAATAGACCAAATGGGAGGAGGGAATGGCAGTCGGCTTTTTTAAATTCAAAGTTGTTCCAAAACAACTTTGTGTTTTGTGATGTGTGTTGTAGCATAAATGAGGAGAGTGCAATTGAAAAATGTAGATACTTGCAAGATAAACATAAGCAAAGAGAATTGTAGAGTATGTGAAAGTGTAGAAACTTGCAAAAAAACATTACGTGGAAGAAATTTTTGTAAAGCAAAAGGAACTCCAAGTAGAATTGGAAAGACAACCTGGCGAACTAGTCTACAACATTGTGCCATTGAAAGCAATTTCACCTTTGGCATCACCATCATCATCATAATGTGAGGAAGGGAAATGATTCATGGAAAATTTGGTGAAGTAGTTAGATGTGTAGAATATATTGATAAATCGACAAGACCACTATTGGAGTAGTTGCAGAGAGGAATTTTTAGAAGGAGAGCAAGAGTGGTGATGTGACTTGGTGCAACAATGCAAGAACATGTGGAGATCCAAGATTCCAACAACAAAAATAAAGAAGGTGTTGGTGCAGTCCACAAATTCATTCAAGAAATGACACAAGTTGGTGAAACCACAAAAATCACATAGAAGGAGGTGCATCCACATATGGCAAATCAACAACTATTGGCTCCATCATCATCTCAATCAAGTTTGGAAACCTTACCAATATTTGTGCTAAGAAACAGAAAAAACCCTTCGTGGAAACTGGATTAAAAGACTCAAGTAGAAAAAGGAAGTAAGATTCCAGATGAAAACAATTTTTTTTTACTCCAACCAAATGTAGTTATTCCAAGGAGATGGGAAGACTAGAGATATGGAAAAAGATGGGGAAACAAGAAGAGGCATGGGCTAGCAAGGTTGGGTTGGTCGCATTGCTAATCATTGAATGGAAGGAACCATATCTTGATGCATATGGGTGAATTCTTGAATATTTTTGTGATCAAAGGATCTACGATTTATTTCTGCAAGAAAAACATAATGCATGTTGGTAGCAAACATTTGATAGCTTATGCATTTGGTGTCTATAAGAGTGGTTATGTTGAAGATCCCAATGGACATGTAACAAAAACATTAGTAGAAGAATTGTTGTTCAAACATGGTATCAAACCTCCATATACCAATGCAAACCAATGGAACTTTAAAAAATGTAAATTACCAATTAACATTCGATACCTTGTAATTATATCTATAATTTATTAGAGGGAGAAGTGAATTACATGAGCAACAAGAATGTACTAACAGTCATGAAAGTGGAGGAGGGAATTGAGGTAGATTGGGCACAAATTCTATTCTATAATTTGTGTAGTGAATTGGATAGATGGATGAAGATGCAAGAGAAGATGCAGGCATGGGGAAAGTAGGAGGACAAGAAAAAATAATTTCATTCAACGTTGTTTCTAGAGAGATTGTTCAAGTACATGTTTCACGAGGATTCTAAGGTGACAACAAAAAGACGGTAAAAATTCCAAAAAAGTCCAAGAGGTCTAAGGAGGAATTACAACAAGTTTTGGACTATAGGAGGGGAGCAACAAGGGGATCTCCAAAATTTTTGTAGAAAAGAAAGGACACATTTGAAGTTGGAGAAGGATCAAAACAACATAACAACAATTAAAGTCAGGAGAGGATGCTAAACCTTAGAAAGTCATGTGCAAAAGTACTAAACCAATAGGAATTACAACTCTAGGAGTGGTAACCAGACATATTCCATCTAAACCATAAAGGGATCATAATTCAAAATAGGAGTAAGAAAGGAGGGAGTAGTTGTAGTAGATTAAATTAGGACACCTTAGGCGACAACAACACTTTAAGATCAACATGAACAAATGTTCTATGATATAGTGAACGATTTGTATGATTTTCATGCACATATGGAGGTCCATGAAGAAGCTCCAATGGATGTACAAGTCACACAACCATAGATGGAACAATGATAGCCACATCCATCCCAAGAACCACAAATGGTTGTATTAAAACCAACATTTAACAGTTTTGGACCACTTACCGTAGTGTTACCACAAAGTGGACCAAGATCAGCAAAAGGGTAGGGGTTGGATATGGATCTAGGTTTACAAATAAAGGACAATGGAATGTCATCAAAAAATGCCTTTAAATAGGAGACCCCACAAAATTTTACGCCTAAATATGTAGAAGAGCTAGTGGAAGAGGTATTGGGAAGTAACAAAACTACAGAAATGTTTCAAGCAATGCAATGGTTAGTCAAAAGATGATAATTTGGGTTTAAAAGTAAAGTCATTAAAAACCATATTAACCATAATGGAGGGGGAGGAGTAGGGATTGTTGAAGCAAATGAAACAAGAACAATAAGTATAGACAACATATAGTAATTTGGAAAAAACAAAAGGAGACAAAGGAGACAGTCAATGTGAAGATGTTGCAATTAACCATAGAAAATAAGAAGCTGAAAAGGAGGATCGTGGAATGGATAGAGCTACAAAAGGAATGTCAAGAGCTAAAGAAAAAAAGGGAGGCATGGAATGATGGAGACCATGCATATTATAAACATTAATAAAGTATAAGCATAAGGTTGAGGGCTTGGAAAGAGAGAAGGAATCATGGTTATAGGAACATGATATTATAAATCAAACCATGGAAAAGATGACAATACAAATTCTACAAATGAAGAACATGATTGCAAAAAAAAAGTTCTATAGCTAGAAGGCAAAATAGGAAAAGGAGCAAATAGTCATCGAGGTGAATTAATTAAAGCAAAAGATGGTCAAAATTAAGTAAAACCTAGATGACTTGGTGGAGAAGAACAAGGATTTGGATCCAACATATGTCAACAACAAATTGGAAGAGTACATTGAGTTGGCACAATATTATTTAATATTGTGTACTAAACAACAGATGGATGATTATAATGTTAAGCCTAATGAGTGGGTGGGAGTTGGTAGAAGTTTAGTTCTAGGAAGAGATACATATAAATTTGGCTACGCATAGAAAGGATGAGAACACCTACAAATGACATCTATATGCTTTCAAGTAAGCCTTTCCATATTTTGTTTATTGCATTTTAGATAGTTCAAAATCGTCTAGTCCTGTACATGAGGTGGAGAAAACTGAGTGTAATGGAATAGTCAAGCAAAAACATTTAAAAGAACCACAAAATTTGATGGGAGGAAAATAAGATACTCCAATTGTGGTAGCCCAAGTGGTGGAACATACATAAGAACAAGACCAAGAAGGTATAACAACACCATTATTTGAATTTTAATTCTTCAAATGAATGTAGAAGCTAACGGCCATACATGACCACATATTAAAGTGCAAGTAATAATATCGGTAATTTAGGAGTCAAGCCACATATGACTAACACAATGATCTAAAGAGCTAAAATTCTTTTGGATATTAAAACCACATATTTAAAATGTTGAATTGAATAATTGAAGTGAAATTTGTATCATTTTGAATAGGCAAAAAACAATTTCAAGATAAAATCTACGCCTACCATTTACTATTCAAACAACATTGCAACAATGAAAAAAAAATTGTATTTAATCATATTGGGGAAAATAAAAACTTATAATTTTTCAAAAATGGGCAAATATTTTACATAATGAAAATAACATCATTAAAGATTTAATTAAGGCATTTTTAAATTCACATTGAATTGAATCACATTTACAAATATTGTAGGTCAATTTAAACAAGAAGTGTTTTTTTAATTTTTAATTTGTTTATAACATATTATTTTAATTAAAAAAAATGTTTAAAATATATTATTTATAAACTATAATTATTTTTTCGAATCTGTCATTGAATTAGTTTCAAAATCATGTTTGCATTTGTAACCTTTGAATAGATTTTGAAAAAGAAAAGGTATGGTTTGAGTTTCCTAAATGGTTTCATGTTGAACACAATAAAATTAAGTTTTTTCTTTTACATCAAAGTGTTCAAACGATTTGGTGGTTAAAACCTTGGTGCATTTCCATGAAGTGTTGGGTTTAAACCTTGATGTATGAATGCATTAATGTGTATAATACATTGATGTATGGTGTACAAATGTAGTATACAAACATGTAGATATGGTGGTGGAGAATGGTGCCAAAACTTTTTGTCAACAAAACCCAAGAATAATAATAATAATAACAATAGTCATTGAAAAAAATCATGGGATTTTATTTTTCATGATGTGGCATGAAAAGAAAACAATTCATGACTGACTGGAAAAAACACAATGTATCATGACATGACACTTTAATTGATGATGTGACACTTTAATCCATGTCATGTTAATTTAGAACCTCATAATATAGGTATCAAAAAAATTTAATTACAAATTACTTAATGCAACAAATGATTATCCAAAATGATTAAAAATAATTTCACTACAAATGTCCTAATCAACTAGTCCTTTTTTTATCAAAATAATACAAGTTGCATATTAGTCAAATTTTGTTTGATTTCATAAAAAACCTAATGAATTTGGGTGGTGGCAAAACCCATAATTCCTTCTTGTGGATAATAAAGGAAAATGCGCCTTGTTGTGTTGGAGTTTAGAAGAATTCACAAATATGTTATTTCTAAATATTTTGTCCTTATGGCCAGCAGCATCCATATGTTTCATGAATACAACTAAAGTTAAAATTCAAATAAATATTTGGTACCAAAATTGGATAAATCAATAAAATGTATATTAGTTCCTATATTGTGAATATTAAAATATTAGATAATAATCTTAGGGTGGGAAAATCAATGCTCCCTCACATAATACCCCCCCTTAAAACTCCTCTTTTGGGTATGTAATACCCCATGTTTTTCATAGACAAATTTCACCCAAAAGAAATTGCAATGGGCTTTCCATATGTACATTACTATTGAAACCAATGGTACAATCATAGAGAATGCCTTCACAAGAAGAGACTTGCTTGTCACAACTTGCTAAATAGCTAAATTAAACATTTATAACATGCAATTTAGAACAAAATATATTTCAAACATGTGTGGAATTAATTGTAGTTTTTTCATCAAAAGGAAAAAATGTGTATGGGTGTGCGAAATTAATTTTGTTTCATGTGCATGAAGAAACATGTGTTTTTGGAAATGATTCTAGTTTATATGTTGAAAGGCAAACACTACTAGGAAATGCGTCCTACTTCACTTTGGGTTTCACTAGATTTTTTAATGAATTTGGACATTTTTACCTAATGAAATTGTTTAACCCCCTAATGAACGAGGACCAGCTGCTACGGACATTGATTTGTTTCACTAGTACCTAGTGAAACAAGGTTACTTTCAAGTGAAATACAAATTTACCAAACCATTCACTTGTTAGTTAATTAACTAACCAGTATGGAAATTAATTAAATTTTTGATTATTTAATATAAAATATTATTGATAATTTCATGATTTTTAAAGCCTATTATTTATTGACACGTCTCACTACCTATGCTAAGTTAAAAACTTATCATAGGTAGGTAGGTAGGCCACGTAATCAACCTCAGAACCTAGCCTAGGAATTTGATAGGAGAATATTCAATCAACATACCATTGTTAACCACACACAACACCACCCATGAAATTTGATCCCTTGACCTTTGGAATGGGGGCAAACGCCCTTACCATCAAGCCACCCCACTTGTTGTGATAATATATTACATGACAAACTATTTATCAAATACTTCATTTTAAACATTACAAAAACACAAACTTTGAAAATTCATATTTTATTGAGATTTTGTTCAAATGAAATGATTCGAATTTACTTTTTTTTAAAATTCAATAATGTACATAATTACAGATATTTCCTTTTGAAAGTTTAAAATCATTTGAATAAAAAAAAAATTGAATATCATTATTCAATAACATTTCAATGACCATTCTTTTGAAAAAAATTTTAATAAATGGATTTTTTTTTGTTAATATAATAATACTACCTATGTTAAGCTACTTTCAATTATTATATGACTATTTTTCATTAATTGAAATTATTTCACCCTACATTATTTACGGTTATTTTCAATTACTTTTGGTTATTTTTGGCTATTTCACCCTAAGTTACTTTTGGTAATTTTAAGTTATTTTAACTTATTTCACCTTAGGTTATTTTCAATTATTGTAAATTTTTTTGGCTATTGTAAATTATTTCAATTTATACTACTTGCAGTTATTATAAATTACTTTTGGATGTTTTAACTTATTTCACCTTAGGCTATTTTCAGTTATTATAATTTTTTTTGACTATTCTATGTTATTTTTTTGCTATTGTAGATTATTTCACTTTAGATTACTTGTAGTTATTATAAATTACTTTTGGTTATTTTAACTTATTTCACATTAGGCTATTTTCAGCTATTGTAAGTTTTTTTGTTTATTCTATGTTATTTTTGGCTATTGTAAATTATTTCAATTTAGACTACTTGTAAATATTATAAGTTACTTGTGGATATTGAAAATTAATTCACCTTAAGTTATTTTTGTTATTATAAATTATTTCACTTTAAATTATTTTTGGTAATCCTAAACAATGATAATATGTGGCTATTGGTTGTTCTTTTATTAATGTTATTGGTGGTTATTAATGGCTATTGGTACCTATTCTATTTGTGGATATTAATTTTTTTTAATGGTTATTTTATTAATAGTAATTGGTGGTTATTCTATTAATGGCTATTGGTGACTATTTTATTAATGGCTACTAGTGGCTATTATATTAATGGCTACTGATGGCTATGGTATAAATGTTTATTCGTGATTAATCTATTAATGGCTATTGGTGGTTATTTTATTAATGGCTATCAATGATTGTTCTGTTGTAAGCCATTAGTGGTTATTTTATTGGTGGTTATTGATGGCTATTTTATTAATGATTATTGTATTATAAATTATTATTGGTTATTATATGTTATATTACAAATATTGGTGATTATTGTATTATAAATTATTGTTTGATATTCTATGTTATAATATCATAGGCTATTGGTAATTATTATATTATAAAATATTTAAAATTATTTTTCATATGTTATTATTTTCTATTCTAAGTTATTTTTACCTTAAATCATTATATTTTGTTTTAGATTATTTTTAAGTTATTATGCTTAGGATAAAATAATTTATAATAACATAAAGTAAAATGACTTTGAATAATTTAAAGTATAACTTGAAATAACATATATTAATTTAAAATAAAATAACCTAAAGTATAGCATAAAATTAGTTGAATAATTTAATTTTAAATAATTTAAAAGCTTATAATAAACTAGTTAAGATATTTTAAGGTAAAATAATATATAATAATTTAGGGTACAATAATTTATAATAGCCTCTGATAACATAAAATATAAGTTAGAATAATTAAAGTAACTTAAAATAATATAGGGTATATCATAAACTAGCATAGATAGAATATTTTTAAAAACATAAAAGTAAACCTATTTCCTATAGTAAATTGTAATAGTGAATTATGTTAACTAGTAATGAAACATGATGTCTACATAATGATATTATAGTGAAATAATTTTCACTAGGTGAAATCAGTAAAATGCAATGAAGTTATTTCACTTTTAAGGTACCATAGTGATTTAAATGAATAAATTACACCCCATTTTGGTAGTAGTGAAAGTTGTGGATTTAGATGACTAATGTGCCAAAAATCATTTTGAGTAGATAATTTTGCTCCTTTTTTGCCACATTTAAGAAATTTTGGAAGAATACTTATGCGAAATGAAATTCATGTTATCCACTTTATTATTGATCCACAACTTTATTCTACCAAATTTAACAAGAATATTTGTTCATATAACACCTTAAATAACATCCAAATGTGACAATCAAAATGACCATAGTACAAAGTAATCAATAATATGGATAATAGTTTAGATTTTAAAAATGAAGACTATGGTTAAAAGGTTTTCAATCTTCTATTTGAAAGTTATATACTAATAAAATTTATATTTTAGGCATATTTACAAGGATCTTTTAGTTGTCAATGATATATAGACCTTTTAGTTGTCAAGATTAATTAAAAATTTTCTTTCTATTTTCATTATTTTGCTTCAACAAAGATGTGAACTACTCATCACTTCAAGGCATTGCCCTAAGCCTTGACTTTCAAGGTAGTAACAATATTGTTCAAAATTCCATTATTCCAAGTTGTTTCATCATTTTCATCCAAGCTAATTCAACCACAAGGTGCGATGCCATGAGATTACATAGTGCCATCAAAAGATTGATACATAATGCCACCAAAAGATTGTTTGGGTAATGTTTTATACATCAATTGAAGAAAAAAAGTCAATCTTATTTTTGGAAAACATATAAAATCCATAAGGTGCATAATTGGATGAACATATCATGAAATCTTGAATGTATATGTATTGCTAAATACACCTATTTATATAAGGCGAAAAAAATACACCCAAGTATACACCCATTTAAATAAATCCCTTGTATACTTGGGTTGGTAAACGAAGCCTTGCAACTGCGACTAAAGGTTCAAGTGGTGTAGAAACAAATCCAATTGTGTTTTCCATGACATTCATGTCTCTTGGCTTAACATTAGGTTGTGGAAACCAGTCAAATGCATGAATAATTGTTGCAAGACCATATTGCACCATGAGTTGGGCAAGATCCAAACCAGGGCATTGTCGACGACCTGATCCAAATGGTAATAGGCCATAATTTGTCCCTCGAACATCGATATTAGAATCAACAAATCGATCTGGATCAAATTCTAATGGTTTATTCCATGTCTTAGGATCACGGCCAATAGCCCATACATTTATAATCACAATAGTGTTTGCAGGAATACTATAATTTGAAATTTGAGTATCTTTCTTGTTAAGGTGAGGGATTGGTACTGGAGATGTAGGATGTAAACGAAAGTTTTCTTTGATTATGGCTTGTAAGTAAGGTAAATTAGGAAGATCTGATTCAAACATTGGCCTATTCCTACCAACGACTCTATCAAGTTCTTCTTGTGCCTTTTTCATAATATCAGGATGGCGAATGAGTTCAAGTAATGCCCATTCCAAAGTGCTTGCAGATGTATCCACTCCTGCCCCAACAAAATCCTGTAATCCAAAAACAATAAAAATTCCATGAGCCTAGAAAAAAAAACATTTAATGTCAATGAACATAAGAATGTAAATTACATGCACATCCCTACAATAAATTTAGTTCAATGGAATGCACGTACCTCTATAATTCCCATTATTGCTTTATCCTCAAGTTTCTCATCAAGATTCAACAAAATTTCAACGAAATTTGTTGTTGTGAAATCATCAACCATTTTGTTTCCCTTTTGATACTCCATGAAGATTTTCGAAAGACAATTTTCAATCTCATTTCTTATGAGCTTGAATTGTCTTTCAAGTCCTTGCAAGTCAAATGGCTTTAAAATTGGTATGACATCACTAATGTTAGGTTTACTTACTAACTTTGCTACCTTCGTGACAGAGTTGAAGAATTCAACAATATTTTTCCCAAGAAAACCATCAAATTTCTCACAACGTTTTCCAAACAACATTCGACAAATGATATTGGTAGTTAGTTGAAGGAGAATAGGTTTCATTTCAACAAGTTTCCCTTCTTGAGAATGTGCAATGATGTTCTCCACCATATATGCCACCTCTTCTTGACGCCCAACTTCAAAATTGTTGAGCCTTGCTTTTGTGAAAAGTTTTGTAGTCCAAATCTTGCGGAGTAGGCGCCAATGATCTCCATACGGGGTGAAGACAATGTCATTCCAATCAAAACTTACATGTTTGCCTCCAACTGATAAAGGCCTAGACGCAAAGTCAACATCATGATTCTTTAACACCTCCATGGCCATTTCAGCATTCGAAATTACAATTTGATTCAAGCATCCCAAGCGTAAATACATAATTGGTCCATACTTCTTTGCAAGCTCTTCCAAGGAACAATGAAGAGGATTACTTAAGTAAAATAAAGATCCAACAATTGGCCAATTTGGTGGTCCTGGGGGGTGAGACATTACCTTCAAAACAAACCATGCAAAGTACAATAGCAAAGTGACCACCCCAACAATGAGCAACCAAAATCCAAACACAAACTCCATGTCTCTTAAAATTACCTTGCAAATTGTTTGACAACAAGAATTGGGGATTGGGAGTGCATCCCTTTACACCCTTACAAGGAGGTTACATGTGAGGCTTTCTAGTGAGGTTGAAAGTTTCCAAGCGTGACTCGAAATTTAAAACAGCTGATTGCAGCAATGACGCCTTGATGCTCTTCCTCTGCATGTTTGTCCTCAGTATGACTCATCATGATCCATAAGCTGCAAAAGTACTATGGTAAGTATTCGACAGATGTGTGGAAGCTACCAAGGTACGATGTAAGTTGCAATTAAAATTATGTGATTTTTTAATTAACATTTGTATTAAAACAACCAGAATAGAAGTTTCTGTGTGAAAATAGAATGCGTTCTCATTGGGCCCCCTATATACGGGAGAAGGGGAGAAGGGAGAACTTTGGGGCAAAGATGTGGGATGAATGCGTGGTGCTCTGGGGAACACATTGGGGAATTGAGAAACATCGTTGGGAACATGCAGGGACACGCTGGGAACAGGATGAGAACACAAAAATTAAAAGATTCCATCCACGAACACCTGCCCTCCTTCCGCTCCTCTGTCCCCAAGGAAAAAAGATGACCCCTCTTGAGTGCATGTATAGCCATCTCATTGGCTCCATGCAATTTCTATTCCTAAAACTGGTTGTCACCATACTTTTGCCTGAACTAATACCCCTTTTTAAGAGGGTAGGTAGTAGGTATGTATATATATTCACTCTTATTAATTAGTAGTGGGGACCCAAAGTTCAACATTTTTCTTTTGTGATGGGCCCATCACCCAAAAAAATCAAGCGTTGAACATCCCAAATAGATGTGTTGTAATCTTCTACTTTTGTGCTAGGTAACAAAGAGAAGAACTTAGGGCAAAGGATGTTGGATAAAGTAAGGAACTAGTAGGAACTTGATGAACATGTTGGGAACCCATTGAGAACTTGATTAAAACAGAGTGAAAACACACTGGGAACATACCGAGAACTTCAAAAATCCAACTTCCTTACCCTCCCCAGAAAGAAAAGAACCTGGCCCTCTGGATGTATGCTGCCTCACCTCATTGTGTACAAGAACTGCTTTTTGCCCTACCTGTGTTCTTTGCCATTTATTTCCCTAGACGAATGTAGGGGCATGAACTATGCCTTTTGTCTGCCTCCTTTTTGTGAAAATGTGGGATGCCTTGCATAGTAGGTAATGAAATATCTGCCTGTCTGCCACCTTCTTGTGATGACATGCTTGCTTACCATGATCACAGTGGGTAAGGCCCAAGGGCATTGGCATTGCCAAAGCAAGGAGTAGTAAGGACAAACAATGAATCCAAAGGTGGGCCAAACATCGGAATGGGCCATTCCAAGGGAACATGTCGTGTAAAGTGTGGTGTCCTTGCGTGGTGTGTAAGGAAATATATCATCAATAAATTAATAAAAGAAAAACACCCGGCAAGGGAACAAGAAAAGAAAAAAGAAAGGACCCAAGTCCAAACAAAACACCACACCCCAAAGTGCAGAACGCATGATGGGGAGCTTTTGTCCTTTTGTCAAAATATATTCCTTTTGTCCATGCAGGGGGGGAAGTTTGAAGGACTTGGCCATTTCAAAAGGTAGATTCCTTGTGTTCACAGAGTGTATGATTTTGTAGTGGATAAGTCATACAACAAAACTTGGGGCTATGTGTTTGCTACACGCTATCAATGACAATGAAATGGTGAAGGAAAAAAAACTTGATTTTGCAAAAATTAAGTTTATTTGAATGGAAATATTCATTGACATTGCATGTCACTTGAATTGCATTCAAATGCTTGAATTGAACTCAAATATTTTAAATCAAATTTAAATCGAGTTCAAATGAGTTCAAATTTCATTGAATCCAATGTAAATTTGATCAAATCCAATTGGATTCAATTTTTTTAAAATGGGATGCAAATTGATGCTCAAGTGATTGAAAATATGCTGAGCACTTTCATCATTCATGACTATGATGTTGAAAAAGAAAAAAACAACTTCGAAAAAACAAAAATATGAAAAAACATCTTTCCATTTCATTAAAATTCAAATTGAAATCTATTTTAGTAAAATGACATGACTTGTGAACCCTAAGCTTGTCTACCTTATATTAGGTTCAATGTGAACTCTAAACTTGTCTACCCTATATGAGCTCGAATGTGAACTTTAAACTCATCTACCCTATGCGGGCTCCAATGTTATCATTCTCTTTGAAGTTTTGAAATTACAAGTTTCAAAATAATGTCATTCCAATCAACGTAGCTCGTTGTATAATTTAGTTAGTGTGAGGCAAATATCACTTTCTGGGTTAGATCTGACCAAGGGTTCAACAAGGTTTGTATATAATGTTGACCTACAAAAAAACATGGGACTAACATGGGATCCAATGAAAACCCTAAACAGTTACCATATCTCTCTCATGGTGTACCTTAAAAAAAATTGCAATTGGAGATAATTGAAGAAAAAATGATACTCATGTTATGTGGCAACATGGTATGATTTCAAGTTGCATGGATTTTCTGGAAATTTGCCATGGCTCATGACACATATGCAAGGTAAACAATGTGGATTCATCCATTACAACATGTGAAATATGTGATATTTATTGACTCCAATTTTTTTCTAGTATTACAACTTGAAGTTAATATTATTACATCGTATATTACCATATGCAAAATCATATTCTCTTGTACAAGAGCCTCTCCAACAGTGCCGCCTCGTTTGGGCTGGTATTAGTATCCAATGTAAAGATAAGTGTTCCTTCACCCTAGCCACAAACATGAATTTTAGACGTTATTTTATTGTGACACCATCTAAATATCTGCTCACATCAATCATTGCGATCAACCAATGAAAGATAGTCATTTGTTGATATTGTCCGTTATGGAAGAATTCAATATTCAACACAAAAGTTTGATGCCATAGTAAATTTTTTTACCTTTGTCCTCTTCCTGCTTGAAATGTTTTTGTAACTTGATGTAATTACACAATTACTTAGGTAATTATTTAAAGGGATAAGTTGAGTGGTAGGATTCCATAATTTGGCCATGGTGCATTGACTTTCACATATTAATTTATGTGAAAGTCATGTGCATCATGTGATTATGTTTCCTTGTGATTATTTTATGTGAAATCACATGGGAGACCATGTGATTTTGTTTCCTTTTGATTATTTTATGTGAAATCACTTGGGAACCATGTGATGGATAAACTTTAGGAAGTTTCTTGATTAGTTTCCTTTGCTTTTGGTTGGTATATAAGTGAGTGTTTGTGACCTTGAAAAACACCTTCACTTGCACAAAGTTATTGTATGAAGTTTTGGTTTTGAAAGGTTTTTTGTTTTGAAAGGGGTTGGTGTTTGTATTTAGTTCATGATAGAAGAATGGGGAAACATATTGTTATGCATAGACAATAGAAGGTTGAGAAGATATTTCTACAATCACGAACATAAATTTTCATAACTATGTAATAAACATACATAGTTTCGATCCTAAACCCGTTTGTGTTGTACATCTTTTTGGTTTCGTAATCAGGACACGAGTCTATGTTCTTTGTGTTGTGGAACTTGATTCTATCGTTGAAAGTTTGGTAAGAAGAAGAGAGGAAAAGGAAAGAAAATAACAATTTTTTTATAAAAAAAATGAGAGATGCAAGGTGACTTGTTTATCCTTGAATCATGGACAGATTTGACGATATGGGTGGAGGAGATTTAGCTTGTGACAATGGAAATCACGAGAGGTAAGCCAAGCCGAATTTGATGCACGATTGGGCGCGTAAAGCAACATCACGAAGACCATAAACACGAGTCATTTTGTCTGACCCCAAGCTTGCTTTTGGATATTACTTGTAATCCTAGGCATGAACTAGAGTTGGATTTGTGGGAATCGGAAAAGATTCGCAAAGAAAAATTGTAGGCAAGAAAGGAAAAAAAGATGGCGCGTGTTAAGCCATATGAGAAAATGTAAATAAAAGTTTGTAAAAGATAATGAGTGTTCATGAATATGCTCATGTTCGTTAGACCTTGTTGAAACCTTTAGACTTTTTATATAAAAAATGTTGTAGGTTGTTGAAAGAAATAAAAAGAATATATGTTTTATTTCTAGGATTAGTGTTTTAGTGAAAACATTAATGTCAACGTTAGGAGAGCTTATGACTACCCGGGTACACAATTTCCCGAAGATAGGTAACAGACCCCATCATTGACATTAAGAATTGCTAGGCCAAAATCACTTTTTGAAATACCTTTGGAAGAACTTGGGACTATAGGTGAACCAAGTGTGGTAGTATCACAACTACGTAGACCATGGGAGGAATCTAGACCTCAACCTGACTCAAAACCTGCAAGGCAACGCTAAAGGACAATCACATCTAGGGTTTAGGGTTTAGGGTTTAGGAAAAAGGATGCGATTTCATCCTAGACTGTCATGTCCGGAGTCGCATCTTGTGTCTATGATTATCCTTTGACGTTGCCTTGTAGGTTTTGAGTCAGGTTGAGGTCCAGATTCCTCCCATCGTTTACGTAGTTGTGATACTACCACACTTGGTTCACCTATAGTCCCAAGTTCTTCCAAAGGTATTTCAACAAGTGATTTTGGCCTAGCAATTCCTAATGTCAATGATGGGGTCTGTTGCCTATCTTCGGGAAATTGTGTACCCGGGTAGTCATAAGCCTTTCCTAACGTTGATCACAATTAATCACAAGGAAACATAATCACATGGTGCACATGTGATTTCACAATTAATCACAAGGAAACATAATCACATGGTGCACATGTGATTTCACAATTAATCACAAGGAAACATAATCA
>Ga0116227_10001511_pt1 | contig 52000 bp, 50 predicted proteins | sample S1TSphgellanicum_FD_89693 | JGI IMG/M metagenome (GOLD analysis project Ga0116227, IMG submission 89693) | Host-associated microbial communities from peat moss isolated from Minnesota, USA - S1T2_Fb - Sphagnum magellanicum MG | ecosystem: Host-associated > Plants > Peat moss > Unclassified...
CGGCCCATGCCCTTGGTAGCACCTGTAATTAAAGCGTTTTTCATGCTTAAAATTACCCAATTGTTATTAGCTATTAAGCCTGCTGATTAAAAAATGTATTTTTGACTCAAATTATTTAGAATAGTAGAATGTTTACTTCTTTTGGCAGATACATCTTGTTATTGCGCTTAAGCTTCAGAAAGCCCGAAAAATTTAGTGTTTACTGGGGCGAAGTAATGCGCGAAATGGTATCCATAGGTATTGGATCGCTGGGTATCATCAGCATAATTTCGGTATTTATTGGTGCCGCAACTACCATACAGATCGCGTTTCAGCTGGCTAGTCCGCTAATACCACGCAGTATTGCAGGTAGCATTGGCCGCGATACCACCATTCTGGAGTTTAGCCCAACCATATCATCACTGGTACTGGCAGGCAGGGTGGGCTCGAGCATTGCATCGCAAATTGGTACCATGCGTGTTACTGAGCAAATAGATGCGCTTGAGATTATGGGTGTTAACGCCCCCGGCTATTTGATTGCCCCTAAAATTATAGGTGGCGTTACGATGGTGCCTTTGCTGGTTATCGTATCTATCTTTTTGGGCATTGGTGGTGGTTATTTAGCTTGTTTTACATCGAGCGATGTTTCTACATCAGATTATATCGCTGGCTTACGTGATGGTTTCGATCCACTTACTGTGCAGGTTGCACTTGTTAAATCAGTAGTTTTTGGATTTATAATCACTTCTATTTGCGCTTACCAGGGTTTTTATACCACAGGTGGGGCTTTAGAAGTCGGCCAATCTGCCACCAGAGGTGTTGTATACAGTTGCGTAATGATTTTATTTGCTGACTTGGTTATTACCCGTTTAATGTTATGATTGAGACTAAAGATATATACAAATCATTTGGTGATAACGAAGTTTTAAAAGGTATTACAGCTGATTTTAAACCGGGTAAAAATAATCTCATCATTGGTGGCTCGGGTTCGGGCAAGACTACTTTGCTAAAATGTATTGTTGGGTTACATGCCCCCACTAAAGGCGACGTGATTTTTGATGGTGAGAATTTTACCGATATGGATTTTGAACAACGCGTACCTATCCGTAAACAGATTGGTATGTTGTTTCAAAACTCGGCGTTGTTCGATTCGATGACGGTTGAAGAGAATATCATTTTCCCGTTGAATCTATTCACAACGATGTCTAAATCTGAGAAGCTTGACCGTGCTAATTTTTGTTTAGACCGTGTTAACCTCGAAGGTAAAAATAAATTGTACCCGTCGGAGCTTTCGGGCGGTATGAAAAAGCGGGTGGGTATAGCGCGCGCCATTTCTATGGAGCCCAAGTATCTTTTTGTGGATGAACCCAATTCTGGCCTCGATCCGCAAACTTCTATCGTAATCGACGAACTGATTGCAGAATTAACCCTCGAATACAAAATAACAACTGTAATGGTTACCCATGATATGAACTCTGTAATGGGGATTGGCGATCATATTATCTTTTTACATAAAGGCCAAAAATGGTGGGAAGGCTCTAATAAAGAAATTGCCCACACCGATAATAAAGAACTAAATGACTTTGTATTTGCCAGTAAGTTTATGCAGGCAGCGAAGGAAAAGTTATAATTAAGTTTAAAGTTAAAGGTTTAAAGTTTATCTTATTAACTTTGCACTTTTAACTTTACACTCCCAACTCCAGATATGATCCAACTCCTTACGCCCCAGCACTGGAAAGACTACGAATTAATTGATTGCGGCAATTTCGAAAAGCTGGAACGTTTTGGCGATGTAGTATTGGTTAGGCCCGAGCCACAAGCTGTTTGGGCTAAAATTTTACCCGATAGCGAATGGACTCGTTTGCAAACCATCCGTTTCAGAGGCCGTTCTGCAACCTCGGGCGATTGGGTTAAGAAGAATCCTAAAACACCAGACCGCTGGCATATCAATTACAATAATGATGATGTGGCTATCCAGTTTCGTTTAGCGCTAACTTCATTTAAACACGTTGGTATTTTCCCCGAGCAGGCTGTAAACTGGGATTATATCTCCAGCCACGTTAAGCAATTTAAGGCACGCAGCCCTAAAGTGTTAAACCTGTTTGCCTATACAGGTGGTGCTTCTTTAATTGCAAGGGCTGCAGGAGCAGATACCACACACGTAGATTCGATACGCCAAGTGGTGAGCTGGGCTAATGAGAACCAGGAACTATCTAGCCTCGAAAACATCCGTTGGGTGGTAGAAGATGCTTTGAAATTTGTAAAACGCGAATTAAAACGCGGGAAAAAATATAACGGTATTATTCTGGATCCTCCGGCTTATGGCCATGGACCCAATGGCGAAAAGTGGAAACTGGAAGATCATATCAATGAAATGATGCACGACGTAGTGCAGCTTCTTGACCCCGAAGAACATTTCCTGATCCTGAATACTTACTCGTTAGGCTTTTCTTCTGTAATTGTAGAAAACTTGATCCGCAGTGCCTTTCCAGCGGTAGAAAACCTCGAAACTGGCGAGCTTTACTTACAGGCCACATCTGGTATAAAATTACCTTTAGGTGTGTTCGGTAAATTCTATAAAACAAAAGAATAAGCGTTTATTACTGAATGAAGTAATCTTTCGAGAAATCAAATAAACTATTAAATAATTTTAGGCATATTGGTGCCAAATATTAGAAACCTTACACAGCATACTTTACAATAATATCAAATGAAATTTAAAGCTTTTTTACTAACGGGCTCCATGGCTTTGGCATCCGTATTACTGTTTAGCAATTGCAGTAACGGCAGCAAAACCACCGCAAAAACAATTACTACCAAAACAACAAGTAAAGACAGTACTGGCACAACTGCCGCAGCCGCCGAAACTGATACCCTGTCTGTAGTAAAAACAACTTATCCGCCGCTTGATAAAGCTAAGTATGATTCGTTAATGAAATATCTGGCTAATGGTGATACCACCGGCAAATGGCCTGTTAAAAATGCACCTTATCCGTTAGATGGCGCTATCCTTCCGTTTAAAAGGGTGGTGGCTTACTATGGTAACCTATACTCTAAAAAGATGGGTATTTTGGGCGAATTACCTCCCAATGAAATGCTTGCCAAATTAAAAGGCGAAGTTAAAGAATGGGAAAAGATCGATCCGAAAATCCCTGTGCAGCCAGCCTTGCATTACATTGCTGTAGTAGCCAGCGGCGACCCAGGCAAAGATGGCAAATACCGTCACCGCATGCCGTTTAAACAAATTGACAGCATTTTGGTACTGGCCAAAAAAGCACATGCTATTGTGTTTTTAGATGTGCAGGTATCGTTAAGCAATATCCAGACAGAGTTGCCTTTGTTAGAGAAATACCTGATCTTACCACAAGTACACTTCGGTATGGACCCAGAGTTTTCGATGAAAGACGGAACGTTGCCGGGCAAAAAGATCGGTACGTATGATGCTGCCGATGTAAACTATGTATCTGGTTATTTGGCTAACCTGGTTACTAAATATCATTTGCCTCCAAAAATTCTGATCGTTCACCGCTTTACTAAAAAAATGCTGACCAACTACCAGAGCATCAAACTACGTAAAGAAGTTCAAACCGTAATTGATATGGATGGCTGGGGCGAACCAGATTTAAAAACAGGTACTTACCGTTACTTTATCCACAATGAGCCGGTACAGTTTACTGGTTTCAAACTGTTCTACAAAAACGATATCAAGAAAGCACCACATCACATGCTAACGCCTGCTGAAGTGATGAAAAACTATAAACCACACCCTATCTACATTCAATACCAATAATAGGGGTATGGTACGCTGGGGTATAATAGGTACAGGCCGGATATCGCACCGCTTTATGCAGGGGCTTGCAACTGTTAAGGGCGCTGGCTTTACCGGCGCATGGAGTAGAAGGGCCGAGCCGGTAAATGAATTTGTATCCAAATACGGTGGCCGTGCATTCGCTACGGTAGACGAACTTTTAACCGCATCAGATATTGATGCGGTTTATATTGCCACCCTGCCAGATAGCCACATGCAATACAGCATTGCTGCACTTAAAGCAGGCAAACATGTGCTTTGCGAAAAGCCATCGGCAGTAAAACTATCCCAGCTCGAAGAAATATTGGCTGTTGCCAAACAGCAAAACTTATTATTTATGGAGGCCATGAAGCCTCCATTTTTTCCTTTATACCAAAAGCTCAAAAAACATATCGAGACTGATCCAATTGGTCCGGTTGGCTATGTTCGTGCAGGTTCATCAGTAGCTGGGTTGGAGGCAAACCATCCTAACTTTAGTCACGCAGGTATTGGCGGTGGCTTAATGGCCATTGCACCTTACGAGGTATTTCTTGCTGCCGACTGGCTCGGCCAAGCCCTCGAAGTACAAACGATGGGGCATTTTGCGGATAAGCAGGTAGATATGTTCAGTATGTTTCAAACTCGTCATCAAAGTGGTTATGCCCAGCTTTATTGTGGGTTCGAACTACACGGTAAAGGCGATGCCTTAATTTGCGGTACACTTGGCAATATCACCATCCACAAAAATTGGTGGAACCCATCAAAAGCTACTATTGATTATTTAGACGGGCATATTGTTGAACTGGATGAACCTTTCAATGCCGGTGGCCTTAATTATGAGATCGAACACTTTTGCCAGTTAATTGAAAACATGTTAACCGAAAGCCCTATAATAACACATGATTTATCCCGTGAAATGATCAGCATGCTGGATAGGGCAAGGGCACAGATTGGGTTAAAGTTTGAGGGCGATTAAGAGCAGATTCGCAAAAGCAGAGAGACACAAAGAATTGTGTCTCTACGTAAAGCATAAATTGTAGAGACACAATACTTTGTGTCTCTTTTTTGTTTGGCAACTTTCCAGAGCGCTGTCATGGAGGCACTCGAAGCATGAGCGTCGGCCCTCTGCATCATACTTCGACGGGGCTCAGTATGACAGCCCTTTCCTGGCATTTCTATTTAACCTTTATAACCATACTTGCCGATTGCAAACCATCGCTCTCCGCAGTTAAATTAACAACGCCGGCTTTCTCCTTCGCCTGAATAATGGCTAACGCCAATCCATGAAACGCATTGCGGTAATTAGCTTTGAAAGGATCGTGACTAACTGGGTCGCCGTTATCAACGCTGGCGATGAACCCTTGTCCGTTTACTTTGAAATTGAGGCGGTTCTCAGCATCGGGCACTATGTTGCCGTCCTTGTCCAAAATTTTAACAGTTATGAATGATAGGTCTTTGCCATCGGCTTTGATGTTACTGCGATCTGCCGTCAACTCAATTTTGGCTGGTTTACCGGCAGTATTAATAGTGCGGGTTAATACAACTTTGCCATTTAAGCGGGATACCGCTTTTAATGTTCCTGCTTCAAATGGTACACGCCAAATGACATGCAGGTCTTCGCCCTGTTTCTTTTTAACGCCTAATGATTTTCCGTTCAAAAATAATTCAACTTCATCGGCATGGTTGTAGTAAGCCCAAATGTCAACCACTTTACCAGGCTGCCAGTTCCAATGCGGGAAAATGTGGAGCACGGTTTTATCGGTCCACTCACTTTGGTACATGTAGTAAACATCTTTAGGGAAACCTGCCAGGTCAATAATACCAAAGTAAGAGCTGCGTGATGGCCAGCTGTACGGGGTAGGCTCGCCCAGGTAATCAAAGCCGGTCCAGATGTACATGCCCGACAGGTAATCATCTTTCTTAATGAGTTTCCAGGTTTCTTCATGTAATGATCCCCACGGTGCCGAAACATTATCGTAGGCAGATACCACATTGCCCAACCCTCCCGGATGTTTAAAATTATCAGCACTTGGCCACCTGCGGATACTATCCGATGGCATTTCATAATAGCCACGGGTTTCTAAAGCCGAGGTAGTTTCGGTGCCGATGAATTTCATACCCGGAAAATCGTCATGAAACTTCTCATAAATCTGGTGATGGTAGTTATAACCAACCAAATCAATGGCGCCAGATTTAATGATCTGGTTATTTTTATTAGGCCGATCATTAGCTGTGGTAATTGGCCTGCTCACATCTAGGCTGTGTACAATACGGGCCAGCTCAGGCGCTATACGTAAAGCAGCAGTATCAGCTTGTTGTGGTATTTCGTTACCAATGCTCCAGATAAAAATACTTGGGTGGTTACGGTCGCGCAATAATTGATCTTCCAGATCGCGTTTGTGCCATTGTTTAAAGTATAGGTGATAATCATAGTCCACCTTTCCTTTTTCCCAGCAGTCAAAAGCCTCGTCCATTACAATAAAGCCCATTTTATCGCATAGGTCTAAAAGCTCAGGAGCAGGCGGGTTGTGCGAGGTCCGGATACCGTTACAGCCCATCTCTTTTAAAATTTGTAGCTGGCGTTCCAAAGCGCGTGTGTTAACCGCTGACCCTAAGCTGCCCAGATCGTGGTGATCGCACACACCTAAAATTTTAACCGGTTTGCCATTCAGGATAAAACCTTTGTCAGTATCGAACACAAATGAGCGAATCCCGATTGGCGTGGTGTAGGTATCTAAAACTGTTTTGCCCTGCGTAATTTTGGTAACCGCTTTATATAAATAAGGCTCATCTACCGACCATAGAGATGGTGTTTTAACCAATAAAGTTTGGTTTACCGTAGATATAGAATCAGATAGGTTTAAATCATTTTTGGTATTGCTTGCTACTGCTTTGCCCTGCGCGTTGTAAATAGTGGTATTTACATTAACGCTCGATGTTGGCATTTTTAACCGCACTTTAGTGCTCACCAGTAAATCGGCCGACTGACTACTCACTCTAGGCGTAGTAACAAATGTGCCCCAATTGTTAACAGCGATTTTGTTGGTTTTAACCAGCCATACATTACGATAAATGCCCGAGCCAGAATACCAGCGCGAGTTAGGCTGTACCGAATTATCAACCTTAACAACTACTGTGTTGCTGCTACCAAAATGTAGATAAGGGGTAAGCTCGTAACGGAAAGAGATATACCCATTTGGCCTGAAACCTAAATGATGGCCATTAATCCACACGTCGCTTTTTTGGTAAACGCCGTCGAAATCGATATAGATGATCTTATTTTTGTCTGTAGCTGGTATGGTGAATGTTTTGCGGTACCACCCCAGGCCGCCGGGTAATGCGCCGCCCTCGGGAGTGGCTTTATTGTCTTTGCTAAAAGTACCTTCAATGCTCCAGTCGTGCGGTAAATCCAGCATGCGCCAGCTTTTATCGTTAAAAGAAGTGCTCTCTACGTTTTTGTCGTCGCCCAAATGGAAACGCCAGCCTTTATCGAAATTAATTGTTGTACGACCCGATTGTGCTTTGAGGGCATAGAAAGGCATAAGCAACATCGCAAAAAGCAATGTCGAAGCGACCTTAACGGTCTGTTTTTTAACTGGAAACATGTTATATAGCTTTTAACTGTAATGCAGACAGTAAATATAATATTATTTAAAACATATTATCAAAAACTAAATGTAGCATCAGCTGCTGGATTGTCCAGCTTAGTGCTTTTACGCTCACCATTTACGGTAGTGTGGATCATATTGATTTGTTCGGGGTGGGCGCTATAGAGCAAATCGTCGTGTACGGTAATTTGTTTGGGCTTGCTAACGCCTTTTATTTCGAAATAACTCCATGCACCATCTTCCTGTATCTCATAACCAACAAAGCTGAGTGTAAGCGGTTTGCCATCAACTTTAATGTTGACGTGCTTTTTTACGTAGTCGGCAATCATCTGGTTTACCAGTGCTTTATCTTTCGGTTTTACAATGTCGATTTGGGGATGGGCTGTTTTATTAAGCTCGCGCTCCAGATCATCGTAAAACATACGGCAGCTAATCTCTATCGACTGATTTTTGGCATTATGATTAACCTCGGTAACGCTTACATAAAAGGGATGGAACATTGCAAACCAGCAAATGCTTAAAAATTGTAACATCATTGTGTTAATACATGGATTTTAGGCCAAAATACGCTAATATTATCCTTTATTTTTACCCCGTGCAGGATTTTGGTTTATATTTTGAGTTAGGTTGGCAACATATATGTAATTGGGCTGGATATGACCATATTTTATTTGTCACCGTGCTCTGCGGAACGTACTTATTGGCCGATTGGCGTAAAGTTTTGATACTGGTTACTGCATTTACTATCGGGCACTCGGTAACTTTGGCTTTGAGCGTGTTAAATTTAATTCATATCAATAGTTCTTTGATCGAATTTCTGATCCCGGTTACCATTGTATTTACCAGTTTGGTTAATATTTTAAGGACTCAGCGCAGCAGTGCTACCATGAAACTCAATTATGTGTTGGCTATGTTTTTTGGGCTGATACATGGCATGGGGTTCTCTAACTATTTAAAAAGCTTGTTGGGCACCAGCACCAATATAGTAGGGCAGCTGTTTGCTTTTAACGTAGGGCTCGAGTTTGGGCAGGTGTTAATTGTAATTACCGCGCTGCTTATTTCATACTTGTGTATCAATTTTGCAAAGGCAAAACGCCGTGACTGGACGTTATTCCTGTCGTCGGCGATATTTGGTATTGCCTTTATTATGTGTATAGAACGTTTTCAATTAATAAAATTTAGATGAGAAAAATCTACGTTTCAGTTTTTGCTTTATTATTAGGTTCTGCTGCTTTTGCACAGAACGACAACAACCCCAAATCAAACCACGGCAACAAGTTTGAGCAGTTGGGTACCATATTGGCAGGGCCAAATGAGTATCGTTCGGCATCGGGAGCACCAGGACCGAAGTACTGGCAACAAAAAGCTGATTACGACATCAGCGCTACGCTTAATGACGAAAAACAACGTTTGGATGGTGTTGAAACCATTACTTACTACAACAATTCGCCAGATCCACTGAGCTATATGTGGATTCAGCTTGATGAGAATCAGCATAAAAAAGATGGCGAAAGCTCGAAGTTTAATGAGAGCAAAATGAAGGACAAAATGAACCTGCGCGAGTTGCAGGGCATTATGGGCCATAACCTTGATCTGGGCGACCACATTGTATCGATTAAAGATGCAGAAGGCAACCCGCTTACCTACATTATTAATGAAACCATGATGCGTGTGGAGTTGCCTAAAACATTAGCTCCCGGCGAAAAATTTAAATTTAAAATTGCCTGGTGGTATAACATATCAGACCGCTTAACAATAGGCGGCCGTGGTGGTTATGAGTACTTTCCGGAAGATAAAAACTACCTGTATACCATGGCGCAATGGTACCCGAGGATGGCTGTTTATAGCGATTTTCAGGGATGGCAAAACAAGCAATTTACCGGCAGCGGTGAGTTTGCTTTAACTTTCGGCGATTTTAAAGTACACCTTAACGTACCTGCCGATCATTTTGTAGGTGGTACCGGTGTATGTTCTAACTATACGCAAACGCTTACCCCGGCACAACTTAAACGTTGGGAACAAGCACAAACATCTAAAGAGCCGGTTGAAATTGTAACCCTTGGCGAAGTGAAAAAGCAAATGCAAGGCCATGCCACTGCCCGCAAAACCTGGGAGTTACATGCAGAAAATGTACGCGATTTTGCATGGGTATCATCACGCCGCGTAGTGTGGGATGCAATGGCTACCCATATTGATGGCGGAAAAACTGTGATGGCCATGAGTATTTACGGTCCGGAGGCTTATCCTTTGTATCGTCGTTATTCAACCAAATTGGTTGCGCACACTTTAAAAGTTTATTCTAAACATACTTTCCCTTATCCTTACCCGGCTGCAACTTCGGTTGAAGCATCAAACGGTATGGAGTACCCAATGATCTGTTTCAACAACGGCCGTGCGGATAAAGACGGTACATACAGCGAGGCGGTTAAATATGCCATGACTGGTGTAATTATTCACGAAGTTGGTCACAACTTTTTCCCAATGATCGTTAATTCAGACGAGCGTCAGTGGACTTGGATGGACGAAGGTTTAAATACTTTCTGCCAGTTTTTGGCCGAGCAGGAGTGGGATAACAAATATCCATCGCAACGTGGCCCTGCTGCCAAGATTGTTGACTACATGAAATTGCCCGCAGATCAGCTGGAGCCAATTATGACCAACTCTGAGAACATTGTTCGCTTTGGTCCGAACGCTTATGCTAAACCAGCTACTGCATTAAATATCCTGCGCGAAACCGTAATGGGCCGCGAGTTATTTGATTATGCGTTTAAAACCTATGCACACCGCTGGGCATTTAAACATCCAACACCATCTGACTTTTTCCGTACGATGGAAGATGCTTCGGCAGTTGACCTGGACTGGTTTTGGAGAGGCTGGTTCTATGGAATTGACCCGGTTGATATTTCATTGGATAGCGTTAAATACTATCGCTTAGATACCAAAAATCCGGAAGTGGAAAGCGGTTACAATCGTGCACAATTCGACAAAAACCTGCAGCACATCAGCGCGCAACGTAATAAAGCAGAAGGAATTAAATTTGCTGTTGAAGCAGATACAGCGTTGAAAGACTTCTACGGTAAATACGATCGTTTTGCAGCAACGCCGTTAAGCAAACAAAGCTACCAGGCGATGTATGATGCTTTAAGCCCGGAAGAAAAGAAGTTTTACGAAAACAAAAACTACTTCTACGAACTAGACCTAAGCAATAAAGGTGGTTGCGTAATGCCGCTAATTATCGAGTGGACTTATGCTGATGGCACCAAAGAAGTGGAAAGAATTTCGGCCTACATTTGGCGCAAAAATGAAAAGAACATCACCAAGGTATTTGCTAAAACTAAGGAGGTAAAATCGATCAAAATAGATCCATTTAAAGAAACGGCAGATATAGACGAGAACAACAACTCGTGGCCGAGAGAATACACACCATCAAGGTTCGAGCTGTTTAAAAATCAAGCAGGACCAAGAGGCGCATCATCAGGCACCAACCCGATGAAAGAATCAATGAAGCAATCAAACTAACAAGAAAGCCCCGATGAAAATAGGGGCTTTCTTGTTTCATATACATAGCAACTAAGAGTTGCAGTCGCTCGGCTCCTGCCGAGTGACCTGTATTCGCAGCCTCTGGCCGTTGTTCGTCTTAGTATTGGCCGGAGGCCTATTGATAGTCGTCACTCGGCAAGAGCCGAGCGACTGCGGTGTTAATTTAAATCACACAGTTGGTTTAACCGTAAACATCGGCCTGTAATAATTAAAATAAGCATACCCTAAAAATAGATGCAATACTAAGATGCCCACACCCATCGGTATACCTGCTGGCGCCAATATGGTATGGAATAAAAAGATGTTTACAGTTATTGGGAATAGTATAACTAAAAAGAAGGCCGTAAAGCGGTTGATCAATAAAAACAGGCCACTGATGGTTTCTATCACCTTCATAAACTGAAAGAAATAGCCCGATCCGAATAACCCGCCCTGAAACGCATTGGCTTGTGCCGACATAGGCGGAGTTTTCATCGGTATAAAATGGAAGAAGAAATTTAAGCCGAATACAAGGAAAATTAATCCTAGCAAAGAGCGGGCGATTAGTACAGCAATTTTCATAATGTTTAAGTTTATTGGTGTTTAAACACTAAATCTAGCTGTTAAGAATTTAAATAACAATAGATTACGAAAATGAATAGAGCTATGCTTTAATATACAACCTGCAGTCGCTCGCTCTTGCCGAGTGACCTGTATTTCGCGGCCTCCGGCCGTTGTTAATGTTACCATTGGCCGGAGGCCTGCTGATAGTCGTCACTCGGCAAGAGCCGAGCGACTGCGTTAGATTGAGGCTCTTGAAGTATGACCATTTAATTATCCATCTAATAACACCTACTTAAAATCTTTAATATTTATAATCCTTATCTTTGCGATATCAATTGATTGCTTGTTTATGGATGCTGAAGCATTGAAATTACTACCCGGACGTTATTGTAATTCATTAACCGATTACTCGCGTTTTATTACCCGCGAGATAACCATTGGCGATGTGCCGATGGGAGGGAACAACCCGATCCGCATCCAAAGCATGACGACTACGGATACCATGGACACCATTGGTACGGTAGAACAATCAATCCGCATGATTGAGGCCGGTTGCGAGTATATCCGTATTACTGCGCCAAGTATCAAGGAAGCACAGAACCTGGCTAATATTAAAAAAGAGCTTCGTGGGCGTGGTTATACAGCACCTTTGGTGGCTGATATTCACTTTACCCCAAACGCTGCAGAAGTTGCCGCCCGTATTGTTGAAAAAGTACGCGTGAACCCAGGCAACTATGCCGATAAAAAGAAATTCGACATTTTAGAATATACGGATACAGAATATCAAGGCGAGTTAGAGCGGATCAACTCAAAATTTACGCCGCTGGTAAATATTTGTAAAGAGTATGGCACTGCCATGCGTATCGGTACTAACCACGGTTCGCTGAGCGATAGGATTATGAGCCGTTATGGCGATACCCCGCAAGGGATGGTTGAGTCGGCCATGGAGTTTATCCGCATGTGTGAGGCATTGAATTATTATAATTTATGTATCTCCATGAAATCGAGCAACCCGCAGGTAATGGTGCAAGCCTATCGCCTGCTGGTACAAACCATGGTTGCTGAAAATATGAATTACCCGCTGCACCTTGGCGTAACCGAAGCCGGCGACGGCGAAGACGGCCGTATTAAATCTGCCGTAGGTATTGGCACTTTATTAGAAGATGGTTTAGGTGATACCGTCCGTGTTTCATTAACTGAAGAGCCAGAGGCAGAAGCACCGGTTGCTATTGCTTTGGTAGAAAGATACTCTTTAAGAAGTCAAAAGTTAAAAGTCAAAAGTCAAAAGTCTGAAAACAGCTTTGGACTGACAACAGACAACGGACAACCGACAACAGAACACAATCCCTACGAATATAGAAAACGCGAAACCTACGAAGCTAATGCTTTTATAGGTGGCCACATGGTGCCGCGCGTGGTAGTTGATCTATCTAAAGAAAACCTGAAAGATCCCGCTGTGCTCAATGCGGCCGGCTATCTGTATTCGGCCATGCTGGATAAATACAATATGGCCGATCAGTCGGTTGATTTTGCTTACATGGGTAATCAGTTGCCCTCGTTTAACTTCCCCGGCAACTTAAAACAGTTGTACAATTACAACACCTGGAAAACGCTGGCCAATAAAACCAATGCCCACCCGCTGTTTACTTTGCAGGAATACGTTGATGCCGATGATCGTACATCGACCTTAAACCTGGTACGTATTACCAATGCCGATTTGGATACCGAGCTTTTCGGACAAATCGAATTAGATAAAAAATTAGTATTTGTGCTCGAAACCAACGAGCTACACGGCATGGCTGATCAGCGTGCTTTCTTCTTCAAAATGGAAGAATTTGGGCTGGATGTGCCGGTGATAGTGAAAAGAAGCTATATTTTTGAGTCTGAAAGCCAGGAAGTCGGAAAGTCGGAAAGTTCGGAAGCTGCCTCATATCTCACTACGGAGCTCCAACTATACGCCGCCACAGACATGGGCGCTTTACTGGTTGATGGTTTTGGTGATGGTATCTGGATTGATGCGCCGCAGTTGCCAACCAATATTATTACTTCTACTGCTTTCGGAATTTTACAGGCTACCCGTTCACGTATTTCGAAAACAGAATATATCTCTTGCCCAAGTTGTGGCCGTACGCTGTTTGATCTGCAGGAAACTACGCAGTTAATCCGTAGCCGTACCAGCCATTTGAAAGGTTTAAAGATTGGTATTATGGGCTGTATTGTAAATGGCCCCGGCGAAATGGCGGATGCCGATTATGGATATGTGGGAGCTGGACCGGGTAAAATTACTTTGTACCGTGGTAAAGAAGTGGTGAAAAAGAATGTTAATACTGCTATCGCTGTTGACGAGCTGATCAATATAATTCAGGGAGATGGTAATTGGGTTGAGCCTGCTATTTAACAGGGGCCCAAGCTATCGGGACAGTATATTGCTGCCTGCTGGGCTGGCCGTTAGATTGTATACCTGGTTTCCATTTGGGCATTAATGCTAAAACACGTAAAGCTTCATTATTTGCGGTTTCGTCGAGGCCTCTTACTACGTGGATATTTGATACAGAACCGTCGTTTTCAATCATAAACTGCATGAGTATTCGGCCGGTGAGGTTTCCCGTGTATTGTAGATTCTTGTTTATAAATTGGCTAAGCCCAACTTCGCCACCGGGAAAACTGGCATCTTCACCACCGCCACCAAATACAACCTCTTTATCATATTTATTAGCAACTTTTTGAGTAGTATCTTTAGGTGATAAAACTTGAGCTATTGCTTTATTGTCCGCCAAATTAAATCCAATTAATACTAAAGCCGCAGAAACCCACTGTTTCCATCGTGGTAAAGTTGCAGGTGCATAATCCACCTGGTCGATTTTATACTTCCCACAGCTGCCGGGATTTTCGGTCATAATCCTTCTAAATTCGTCTGTATTACTGTCGGTAAAATCGTAAACCTTTTTCTGGCATTTGTTGCAAAACTTGCCGCCATCAACAGGTCGCATATCGTCCCAGTTTTCCTGGCACGAGAATTTGAGCTTTATTTGGGTAATATCTTCAGGCATTTGTAATAAAGATAGGCGTTTGTACAAATATTAAAAACTACTAGCTGCTTTCTTGGGTTATCCTCAAAAACACCCCCTCGACCCATGGCTAAAAACGTAGCAGAACAATTGGTAGATATGCTAATCTCGGCAGGCATCAAAAGAATATATGCCGTTACCGGCGATAGTTTAAATGAAGTTAATGACGCAGTGCGCCGCACCGAAGGCAAAGTGCAATGGATCCACGTTAGGCACGAAGAGGCAGGCGCTTATGCCGCATCCGCCGAATCTGAACTAAGCGGACTTGCTTGCTGCGCCGGCAGTAGCGGCCCAGGCCACGTACATTTAATTAACGGTTTATATGATGCGCATCGCTCAGGCACGCCGGTAATTGCGATTGCATCTACCTGTGCCACAAATGAGTTTGGCTCCGAATTTTTCCAGGAAACCAATACCATCAAACTTTTTGATGATTGTAGTCATTATAATCAAATAGCTACCACACCAGCTCAATTACCACGCATGCTGCAAGCCGGGATACAGCAGGCTTTAGGTAAAAAAGGAGTTTCGGTTATTGGCTTGCCCGGCGATCTTACCAAAATGGATGCCGAAGAAATAAATACTTCCGTTATTAATTATGTAACCGCACCGGTAATTCGCCCGGCTGATCAGGAACTAAAAGAGTTGGCTGCATTGTTAAATGCACACGAGAAGATCACCATATTTTGCGGTATCGGCGCGTCAAAAGCACATGATGAGGTTGTCGAATTAGCTAAGAAACTCAATGCGCCCGTAGGTTATTCTTTCCGCGGAAAAATGAGTATCCAGTACGATAACCCTAATGAAGTTGGGATGACTGGTTTGCTTGGTTTGCCATCAGCTTTCCACAGCATGCACGAGTCGGATCTGATTTTGCTTTTGGGAACCGATTTTCCTTATACGCAGTTTCTACCTACTAATATTAAAATAGCCCAGGTTGATGTAAAGCCCGAACGTATTGGCCGTCGCGCTAAAGTAGATATGGGTTTATGCGGAACAACGGAAGATACATTGAAAGCGCTGTTGCCATTGATCGACCAAAAAACAGACGATAGCTTTTTGCAAACCCAACTAAAATTCTACGATAAGGTAAAAGATAACCTGCAGACTTATGTAGACGATAAAGGTACCAAGGATAAAATTCACCCAGAATACGTTGCTGCTACGCTGAATAAACTAGCCACCAACGATGCCATATTTACTGTAGATACCGGCATGTGTTGTGTTTGGGGAGCACGTTATATCCATGCTACAGGTAAACGTACCATGATCGGTTCATTTAATCATGGATCGATGGCTAATGCGATGCCGCAGGCTATTGGTGCCGCGTTAACTTGCCCGGATAGGCAGGTGATTGCCATGTGTGGCGACGGTGGTATTTCGATGTTATTGGGCGATCTGGCTACTATATCTCAATATAATTTGCCAATCAAGATTGTGGTATTCAATAATCGCTCTTTAGGTATGGTGAAACTGGAAATGGAGGTTGCAGGCCTGCCCGATTACCAAACCGATATGCACAATCCTGACTTTGCCCTGGTTGCACAAGCAATGGGCATTAAAGGTGTTAACGTAAACGACCCGGATTTGGTAGAGCAAGCTTTACGCGAAGCATTAATGTTTAACGGGCCGGTGTTGTTAAACGTTATGACAGATCCTAACGCCTTAGCAATGCCACCAAAAATAGAATTTGAGCAAGTGAAAGGAATGGCGCTATCAATGTCGAAATTGATCTTGAACGGCCAGATGGATGAAGTGCTGAATACTGTAAAATCAAACTTCAAGCATATTAAGGATCTCTTGTAGATGTGCAAATGATTTCTGATGTGCAAATATGCAGATGAAAGACATTTGCATATTTACACATCAGCATATCCGCGCATCAGAAATCTATCTATACTTCCGCCACCAGCCAGATATAAAGGGCAGGTCATTTACCTGAGTAGGCTGCCCTGGTTCGGGCGCAAACAGGCGGATTTGTTTTTCTTTAGCTAGTTGCTGCAGGCGATCAATAGGTTCATACCAGGCGTGGAGTGCCAGGTTGAAAGTTCCCCAGTGGATCGGCATCATTAAGCCTCCTTTTAGGGCTAAGTGTGCGTTCGAAGCATGATCTGGCCCCATATGTATATCAGGCCAGTTTTTGCCATAGGCGCCAATCTCTAGCATGGTTAAATCAAACGGACCGTAAGCCTCGCCGATATCCGCAAAACCTTCGAACCAGCCCGAATCTGCGCCGAAAAATATATTGTGTTTATTTCCCTTAATCACAAAAGCCGACCACAAAGTCTCATTGCGGTGCGTAACTCCTCGGCCAGAAAAGTGGCGTGTTGGCGTAGTAGTAATCGTCATATCATCACCAACTTTGGCAGTATCACCCCAATCCATTTCGGTGATACGGTCTTTAGCTATTCCCCATTTTTCGAGGTAAAAGCCAACGCCTAACGAGCAATAAAATGGAACCGACAGATTAACAAAATGCTTAATAGTTGCTTCATCGAAGTGGTCATAATGATCATGCGACACGATGATGGCATCCAGCGCAGGTAAATCATCTAAGGCAATCGGAGCTTTAAAAAAACGTTTTGGCCCAAAGCTTTTAGAAAACGATGCCCGTTCGCTCCAAACCGGGTCTGTTAAAATCCGCTTGCCATCAATCTCAATCAGGATGCTTGAGTGGCCTATCCAGGTGATGCGTAAGCCGCTTTCGGGCGGTGTATTAAATATTTCGGGATCAGTTTTAAACGGACCTAACTGTTTTTTTGGCACGCTCTCGGCCTTGTTGGTCATGTACTCCCATAAAATAGAAGGCATTTTGCCGAAACCAGCCTCGTCGGTTGGTATGGGGTTCATATATTTCGGTCCCTCTTTGCGGGAGCCCTTTAAGTTGATTGGCATTGATATTAATGTAATTCTAAATATTTTCAATTCCCCTCCTTCGAGGGGGCGCGATGGCTTGCGCTGCGGCTGGGGTGGTAATCTGCGCTATGTATAACACACCCCTAACCCCTCTCTAGAGGGGAATTATAGCGTTAACTTTCCTTTAGTCCGTTTGCTTTTAAAAATGTTACAGATTTTTTGCATAATTCTAGCAAAGCTGACGGTAAGATGTCTTTAAAATAAGGATGCGATGCATCAAAAACGTGATCTGCATTAGGCAATATCAATAATTCGGCATTGGGTTGCATACGTTTCAAGTCATGTGCATGGCTTACGGTAACTGTGGTGTCGGCTGTACCATGTACAATTAGCCAGGGTTGTTTTACATTTGCTGCCTGTGCCAATATGTTTAATCGGGCCGAATTTTCGTCGATATCATCCAGCAAGGTTGCTTTTACCGGCATCTCCTGACCAGTTCTATGATTTGGGAAATTAAACGTACCCATTAACCGCCATTGAACTTCCAGTTGTTTTGGCCACAGGTTATGAAAATCTGCTACCGATGCCATCGTGATCAAACTACTAACTCTTTTATCTTCTGCAGCTTTAATAATGCTGATGCCCCCGCCCATGCTATGCCCCAGTAATATTACCTTAGCGGCAATTGGTATGGCAGATCCTCCTGCGGCAAAGTCGATCATGTATTTCAAGTCATCCAGTTCTATAGAGAATGTATTCTCGCTAAAAGCGATCAGATCACTAAACTCTAAAGGTGTATCGGGTGTGGTGCCATTATGTGAGAAGTTGAATTTTAATACGCGGTAACCATGCTCGGCAAAATACTGAGCTACAAGATGGTGGGTACCCCAATCTTTAAAACCTTTAAAGCCATGCACAAAAATAATAAGTGGAGCGTTTGGGTTAACATCGTTATAAGTAAGATCGGCCAGCATTAGGCGGCCTTTAGAACCTGGGATGGTATATGTTTTATTCTGGATCATTTGGATGTTATAACGTGTGGGGAGGGAGCATTGTTGCTGATTACTTTGACTTCTACTTTAATAAGACAAAAGAAAAAATAAATGTAAATTTGTATATGGAAACAATGATCATGCATCCAAAAAATAAGGAACAATTATCTGCTTTAAAGGCAATTGCAAAAGCGTTGAAGATTGATTTTGAAACTGAAAAGAGTCCTTATAATCCAGAATTTGTTAAAGAGATCTTACAAGCCAGAGAAGATATTAAAAATGGCAAGGGAGTAAAAATAGCTGTTGAAGATTTATGGAAGTAGTTTTTGCTCCCAAAGCTGTTGAGCACTTAAAATATTGGAAACAAACAGGAAATAAAGCAATTCAAAACAAAATTCAACAGCTTATAATTGCTATACAAGAAAATCCCTTTGAAGGTATAGGGAAGCCAGAACCATTAAAATATGAATTATCTGGTTCGTGGTCACGCAGAATCAACAGAGAGCATCGTATCATTTATCAAATATTTGATCAAAATAAAATTGTGATTTTAGAAATACAATCCTTAAAAGGGCATTACTAACATAACTAACCTACACCCTCGTACTCCACCAGGCCCAATACATTAGTGCCGGTTGTAAAAGTAGCCTGGCCCAGGCAATAAAAGGTGTCACCTCCAGCTTCCCTAACCTCATGGGGGCGTCATAAACCATGCTGATATGTACGGGTAAAAATGCGGTAAGCATGGCTATAATAAGCCAACCTGCAAGCGGCCTGGTTGCCGGGAAAATCATCATTGCGCTGAATATCAGTTCACAGAGCCCCGATAGAATATTCATGAATGAAGGGTAGGGAATATAGCCCGGGATGATCTTTATATAGCCTTTTGGGTGCCAAAAATGATTGATACCTGCAATTGCATAAAAAATGACAATAATTACAAGCGTAATATTTCTAAAGATTCGCATATTTGTTGGCTTAGTTTATTTACGTAAACAGCTTAAGGTACAGTTTTAATAACTATTTAAACCTAATTTAAAAACGTTCTAATTTGTTTTCCTTTGACAAACCATTGACACAGGTAGCATATATTGAACGTAATTTTGTTGAGTCAAATTTATAACGGCATTGAAGTATTTAAAGGTTATAGCATTTACGCATAAACAGATCGAACTGAAAGAACTAGGTAAGCTGGTTATTTGTCAGGAAGACCTGACTCCAAAGCTTAAACAGGTAAAGGAATTGTTTGACATTCCTGAAATTTTTTATCTTTCTACCTGTAACCGTGTTGCCTTTGTAATGGCTACCCCGCAAGTTATCGACCGCGACTTTACCCGTAAATTTTTCCACGCTTTAGATATGGGCCTTTGCCCAGGTTATACCGAGACGTTTTTAGACGCAGCCAATATCTATGAAGATCAGGAAGCACTGAATCACCTACTGCGTACCTCATGCTCTTTAGAAAGCTTAATTGTTGGGGAAAAAGAAATTTTAGCCCAATTACGCAAGGCTTATGAAAGTTGCCGTATGGCAGGCCTTACAGATGATTACCTGCGTATGGTAATGAGCTGTGTAGTTAAAGCCGCTAAAGAGGTTTATACCCATACCAATATCTCAAAAAATCCTATTTCGGTTGTGTCATTGGCTTACCGTAAGCTTAAGGACCTTAAACTTTCTCCAAACGCCCGTATCTTAATTATCGGCGCAGGCGAAACCAACCGTAATATTTCTAAATATCTGCAAAAGCATAAGTACTCTAATTTCTCTGTTTTTAACCGTACGCTTGGCAGCGCACAAGAGTTGGCAGTTGAATTAAAAGGTACTGCTTATGATTTGGATGCTTTAAAAACCTACAAAAAGGGGTTTGATGTAATCATTACCTGTACCGCGGCTACGCAGCCTATCATCACGCCAGAAATTTATGCTTCATTGCTAAATGGCGACACTGATAAAAAGACTATCGTTGATTTAGCTATCCCTAATGATACAGATCCAGAGGTGTTGGTTAATTTCCCGGTTAACTTTATCGAGGTTCACTCGTTAAACGAAATCGCTAAAAAGAACATGCAAGAGCGTTACCAGGAATTGGTACATGCAGAAAAGATTATCGCAGAAAACATCCACGATTTTATACCTCAGCTCAAGCAACGCCGCATCGAAGTGGCTATGCGCCAGGTTCCAGAGAAGATCAAAGAGATCCGCAATACCGCCATCAATTCTGTTTTTGCAGATGAAGTGCAGGGCATGGATCAACAATCGCGCGAAATACTTGAAAAAGTAATGAATTACATGGAGAAAAAGTACATCAGCGTACCCATGGTAATGGCGAAAGAGATCTTGATCGCAAATAATTAAGCAACAAAGGTTTTTCATTCCTGACAACCGCTCACCTCGCACGTCATTGCGAGGAACGAAGCAAGCTCCGACCGAGAAGTACTGCCTTTAATTAAGCAGAAATAAAAATTTGTCGCTGTATTTCTTTTTATGAGAATAGCTTATTTAATCAGCAAATAATCTCCTGTAATTTCTTATTTTCAACAATTGGCAATGTGTAATATCCACACAGTCAGCTAATCTTCACATTGCAATAAAAATTGCAGGTACGTGCATATAAAATTTAAATTTGCGGAACAATTAAAATACACTCTTTGGAAAGAAAATTACTCATTGGAACACGGGGCAGCGACCTTGCTTTGTGGCAGGCAAATTTTGTGAAAAATGAGCTGGCCAGCATTGGTATAACTGCCGAGCTTAAGATTATTAAAACACAGGGCGATCGTATCCTTAACCTGAGCTTTGATAAGCTGGAAGGTAAAGGGTTTTTCACCAAAGAGATTGAAGAAGAATTATTGGCGGGTAAAGTTGACATAGCTGTTCATTCGCATAAAGATCTGCCAACAGAGAATCCTCCGGGGCTCATTATTGCAGCGGTTTCAGAAAGGGAGGACCCTTCTGAGTTACTGTTGATTTTGAAAGACTGTGTAGATGTGCATCAAAAGCTTTCGGTTAAGTTTGGCGGCAGGGTAGGTACTTCATCAAACCGTCGCCGTGCACAGCTCTTAGCTGTACGCCCCGACCTAGAAATTGACGACCTGCGCGGAAACGTAAATACCCGTATCCAAAAGCTGCGCGACGAAAAATATGATGCCATTATGCTGGCTAAAGCCGGTATATCGCGTTTGGGTTTAGACTTGAGCGAGTTTTTAATTGAAGAATTGCCGCCAACAGAATTAATCCCTGCACCGGCACAAGGCGTGATGGCTGTACAGATCCGCGAAAACGACTATGAGTTGTATGAGCGCCTGCAAGCTATTAATCACCCTAACGTGGCAGAGGAATTAGGTGTTGAGCGTAAAGTGTTAAACTTATTTGGTGGTGGCTGCCACCTGCCATTGGGTGTTTATTGCCGCAAGCACGAGGGTAAATTCCAGATCTTTACTTCTAAGGCCGATGATGGCGTAGGTTTCCCTGATCGTTTATTTATTGAAACCAATGAGCTGGAAGGTTTGCCAGAGAAAATAGTTGAACGCTTTAGCAAAGACCGCAAGTTCCCGTCGAAAGTATTTATTTCGCGCGATCTGGGTTCGCAAAGTTATTTCCGCCGCGCGTTAGAGAAACACGGTATCGAGATAGAGGCATGGTCGTTAATCCGCACTGTACCTGTTATTAATACCTTCGATTCATATATTTTGCGTAGCGTAGAGTGGGTGTTTTTCACCAGCAAAAACGCGGTTGAATATTTCTTTCAACTGGAGCCAAAGTTTCCACACCCGGTAAAGTTTGGCGTAATGGGCAGTGGATCTGAAGATATGCTGCGTAAGAACGGACACTTTGCAGATTACGTTGGCCAGAGTAATGATACTGCCGAAGTTGCCCGTGATTTTGCCAAGTTGGCTAACGGTACTACGATATTATTCCCCGGAGCAGAGAACCCGATGCGCAGTATCCACCAGGGATTATCTGCCGATACCAAGATCATTGATCTGCCGGTTTACGAAACGGTACTGGACGAAACCGCAGCGGCTTCATCTGCAGATGTGTTGGTATTCACCAGTCCGTCAAACGTTGAAAATTATTTTGAACATCATTTATTAGATAATAACCAACAAGTTGTGGCCATCGGTAAATCAACCGGCCGCACGCTTGATGAAATGAATATAAAATATACACTGCCTTTTTCGCCCGATGAAATTGGGTTGTCTGAGGCTGTGTTTGGGTTATAATGCCCCACCCAACCCTCCCCAGAAGGGAGGGCTTTTAAGGCAGAAAAAAATAAAGTATATACAAAGTCCTCCCTACGGGGGAGGATTTAGGAGGGGCTAATGTTACAGAGACCAAGAAGGAACAGGAAAAGTGAAGTGATACGCCAAATGGTGCAGGAAACACATGTTAGTGCAGCTAACCTGATTTTCCCACTGTTTATAGTAGAGGGCAACAATCAAAAAACAGAAGTATCGTCGATGCCGGGAATTTTCAGGTATTCTGTCGATAATTTATTGCGCGAAGTTGAAAGCTGTATGAACTTAGGCTTAAAGGCCTTTGATCTTTTCCCGAATATTGATGAAGCTCTGAAAGATAAATATGCTACCGAAAGCTACCGCGAAGAAAGCCTTTACCTGCGCGCCATCAGCGAAGTAAAAAAACATTTCCCTGAGGCATGTGTAGTTACCGATGTAGCCATGGACCCATACAGCAGTGATGGCCACGATGGCATTGTTGAAAATGGCGAGATCCTGAACGACGAAACATTAGAAGTTTTAGCCAAAATGTCGATCGCTCACGCACGTGCCGGAGCCGATATTATTGCACCATCTGATATGATGGATGGCCGTGTGGGTTATATTCGCGAGGCCTTGGATAATGCAGGTTTTACCAATGTATCTATCATGTCTTACACCGCTAAATATGCCAGTGCATTTTACGGTCCGTTTAGGGATGCTTTAGGTTCTGCACCAAAGTTTGGTGATAAAAAGAGCTACCAGATGAACCCTGCCAACTCACGTGAAGCCTTAATTGAGGCCCGTTTAGATGAAGCAGAAGGGGCCGACTTTTTAATGGTAAAGCCAGGTTTGCCATATTTGGATGTAATTAAATTATTGAAAGATAGTACTGAACTGCCCATTGCTGCGTATAATGTAAGCGGTGAGTATGCCATGATAAAGGCTGCTATACAAAATGGCTGGTTAAATGAGCAGCGCTCCATCACAGAAGTTTTAACAAGCTTTAAACGTGCCGGCGCAACCTCAATTTTAACCTACCACGCAAAAGAAGTATTGTTGAATAAATGGCTATAAATAAGTTGTCGGTTGTGTGTTATCAGTTGTCTGCATAAGATAAGACTGACAACGGACAACCGATAACAGACAACCAAAATTATGTTCGATTCGTTTAAAAAAATATTTTCTGGTAAAGAGGGTGAAGAGCCTGTAAACACCACAGGCAAGGCAGATATCGTTCGCGAAAAATCTGCCGAATTGTATGAGAAGGCTAAAACGTATTTCCCGGGTGGGGTAAACTCGCCGGTACGTGCGTTTAAATCTGTTTACGGTACGCCGCTATTTATTGAAAAAGGCGATGGAGCCCATTTATGGGATGCGGATGGTAACCAGTTTATTGACTACTGCTGCTCATGGGGACCGCTGATCCTGGGTCACAACAATGCTAAGGTTCGCGAAAAGGTTGTTGAAGTACTGCAACACGGTATGTCGTTCGGTGCACCCACTGCATTAGAAAATGAACTGGCCGAACTGATCCTTAAAAACAACAAATACATTCACAAAATACGCTTCGTAAGCTCGGGTACCGAAGCTGTAATGTCGGCTATTCGTTTAGCTCGTGGTTTTACTAAACGCGATAAGATCTTAAAGTTCGAGGGCTGCTACCATGGTCACTCAGATTCATTACTAGTTAAAGCCGGTAGCGGGCTGGTTACGTTTGGCGAAACCTCATCAGCAGGTATCCCTAAAGCTTTTGCCGATGAAACCATCGTAGTATCGTTAAATGATCGCGAAGCATTAAAAGCTGCTTTTGCAGAGTTTAAAGATCAGATCGCTGCTGTGATCATTGAACCGGTACCCGCCAATAACGGCTTGCTACTGCAAGAGAAAGAATACCTGCAATTCTTGCGTGATATTTGTACTGAGAATGGCACTCTGCTAATCTTCGATGAAGTGATCTCTGGTTTCCGTTTAGGTTTTGAAGGTGCGGCTGGTTACTATCAAATTAAGCCTGATATTATTACTTATGGTAAAATTATCGGCGGTGGCTTACCTGTTGGTGCTTACGGTGCATCTGCCGAGATTATGGATCATATTTCGCCGGTGGGTAGCGTTTACCAGGCAGGTACCTTATCTGGTAACCCGGTGGCTATGGCTGCAGGTATTGCCCAGTTAAGCGAATTGCTGCGTATGGGTTTCTACCGCGATCTGAATAATAAGACAGAAGAATTTGCCGAGTCGATACAGCGTTTTGCTACGGCTCGTAACTATAAATTTAAAGTGTTCCACATCGGTTCTATTTTTTGGTTTGCGTTTACCAGTCAAACGGCTATCCGCACAGCAGAAGATATTGACCCAACCGGCATGGATAAGTTTAAAAAACTGCACCGCGAATTGTTAAATCGCGGCATTTATTTAGGCCCGTCTGGCTACGAGGTTGGTTTTATTTCATCGGCCCATACAAAAACAGATTTGGAGCGGACAAAACGAGCTATTTTTGATAGTTTAGATATTGTATTTAAAGATAAATAAGCGATGAAAAGGCCTTTTGTAATTTTCTATGCACTAATTACCTACGCCGTAGCCGAGCTATGCTGGTGGGGATACATGTTGGTTACGCTACAACCTGGTCGTTTTGGGATGATCATGGGCGAAGGATCGGTATTTATACTGGTGTTTTTACTGGGTGCCTACAACCTGCATACATCAATCAATAAAGAGCGCCGGTTACAAGAGCAGAAAAGAAATTTCTTGCTTTCGGTAACACACGAATTGAAATCGCCACTGGCTTCCATTAAATTATACATGGAAACCATCCAGAAAAGAAAACTCGACCATTCGCAGATAATCGACTTTACCGGCAAGTGTTTGCTGGATGTTGATCGATTGAATGATATGGTAGAGAATATGTTACTTGCTTCGAAAATTGAAAACCGATCATATACTTTCCCTAAAGAACAGTTTAACCTTTCGATATTGGTTGATAGCGTGGTGAACCGCCTGCAGATCAACAAATGCGACTTTAGTCAGCAATTGATTAATGCTGAGATAGAGCCTAAGGTAGAAATCACCGGTGATAAGTTTGCGCTTACATCTGTAGTAACCAACCTGATCGAAAATGCTGTTAAATACTCGCAACCATGTGCCGAGGTTAACGTTAAACTGTTTAGAAAAGATGGCCAGGTTTATCTTATGGTGGCCGATCAGGGGATAGGTATCGCTGATAATGAGAAAAACCGTATTTTCGATAAGTTTTACCGTGTAGGTAGTGAGGATACCCGTAACACAAAGGGGACGGGGTTAGGGTTATACATAGTGAAGCAAGTTTTAGATAAACATGAGGCCAGCATCCGGGTTAAAGATAACATACCCGAGGGCAGCGTGTTCGAAGTTGTTTTTGGTTAACCTAAATGAGATATGTCAAAGAAAAGAATTCTATTGGCCGAAGATGAAGAGCATTTGCTCGAGGCCATCAAATTAAACCTGGAATTAGAAGGATACAAAGTATCAACTGCTAACAATGGTAAAAAAGCGTTACAGATCTTCAAAGAAGAACGCTTTAACCTGATCATACTGGATGTAATGATGCCAGAAGTTGACGGCTTTGTTGTTGCCGAAACCATCAGACTAGAAAACTCTGAGGTGCCGATCATGTTCCTGACGGCGAAAAACACCAACGAGGATAAAATTGCAGGCCTTAAAAAGGGCGCAGATGATTATCTGACCAAACCTTTTAACCTTGAAGAGCTGATTTTACGGGTAAACAACCTGGTAAAACGCAGCCTGAAAGGTGAAGACCTGAAAGAGTTTAACAGTTACAAGATTGGTGATAAAACCATCCACTTCAACTCTTTTGAGTTGATTAACGAGGATGGCTCGATCACTGCTTTAACCAAAAAAGAAACCATGCTGCTTAAATTGCTGATAGAGCGTCGTAATGAGGCTGTATCGCGCGAGCAAATTTTGGAAACTGTTTGGAATTATGATGTTTACCCATCAACCCGTACCATCGATAACTTTATCCTTACTTTCCGTAAATATTTTGAGCCAGATCCAAAAAATCCGGCTTACTTCCACTCAATACGCGGAGTAGGCTATAAGTTTACCGATACGCAGCATTAATGTTAACAAACAAGGCAAGGTTAATTATAGTCGGCATCTTTTTTCTGATGCTGGTATTTTTTGTTCAGCAGCGCGTTTACCAACTGGCAAGCGTAGCGCTTATGTTCTCTATCCTGTTAATATGGGGCTATTTTAAAGAAGGGCCAATTGTTATGGCAGCCAAAAGCTTCCATAATAAAGATTATGACAAGGCCGAGGAGCTATTGCTAAGCATAAAAAAACCAGAATGGCTTAATAAAAAGCGCCGCGGGTTTTACGAGTTTATGCTGGGAGGCATCAGCCTGCAAAGGCAGGATTATGACGCTGCCGAAAAGCATTATGAAATAGCCATACAATACCCGTTACGCTCTCTTAATGATCACGTGGCGGCTTTGGCGCATGTGGCTAACATCAGCATCAGGCAGCATAATTATGAAAAGGCCGAAGCTTACATCGGGCTAGCCGAAAAGCACCACGAAAAGATAACTGCCAAAATGCAGGCAGTTATAGAACGACTGCAAACAGAACTAAAGAAACACAAAACTAAATAAAAGGAGGGGCGTGAGCCCCTTCTTGGTACTATATGAAAGATTCATTATTTATTAAAGCCGCATTTTCGGAATTAACAGAACGCCCGCCGGTGTGGATGATGCGCCAGGCTGGCCGTTTTATGCCAGAGTATTGGGAAATTAAAAACAAATACTCATTTCTGGAAATGTGCAAAACGCCAGAGTTAGCTGCGGATGTAACCATGCTGCCGGTTGATTTACTGGATATTGATGCTGCTATTTTATTCTCAGATATTTTAGTTACCGGCGAAGCCATGGGCGGCGACCTGAGCTTTACGCAAAACGTTGGCCCGCGATTTGCCAACCCTGTACGCACACAGGCCGATATTGATAATTTAAATGTTGATGTGATAGACAAGCTGCAATATGTAGCCGATGCTATTAAAGTAATTCAGCAACGTTTAAACGGCAGAATTCCGTTGATCGGTTTTGCCGGCGCGCCTTTTACGGTAATGAGTTACCTGGTTGAAGGTGGATCTTCTAAAGATTTTAAGTTAACAAAGCTAATGCTGCACAACGAGCCCGAAATGGCTCATCAGTTGTTGGCTAAAATTGCAAAGGTTACTGCTGCTTATTTAAACCTGCAGATCGAGGCCGGTGTTAACGCCGTACAGATCTTCGACAGCTGGGCTCAGGCTTTGGCTTGGGATGATTACAAAGAATTCTCTCACCGCTACATTCAGGAAATTATAGCTAACCTAAATCGTAAAGATATCCCGGTGATCTCTTTCTGTAAAGGTAGTTCTGTTTTCGCGCCACTGATGGCAGAGGCAAAACCAGATGTAATTTCTATCGACTGGAACGTTGACTTGCTGGATATTAAAAACCGTTTACCGCAAGGGATAGCTGTACAGGGTAATCTTGATCCGCATATTTTATATGCCGATAAAAAGGTGATCAAAGATCGCATCCACAAATTATTTGAGCGTATGCGCGGCGAAAAAGGCTTCATCTTTAATCTTGGCCACGGCATTATGCCAGATATTCCGTTTGATAACGTGAAGTATGCGGTTGAGGTGATTAAGGAATACCGTTACTAAAAGTAAAATAAAAATGATGTCATTGCGAGGTACTAAGCAATCTCGTCGCTTACAAAGTTCTGCATACGACGAGATTGCCGCGCTATCGCTCGCAATGACAAACTGATAAAACATGTATCTCTACTTAAAATCCATACACATTATATTTGTAGTCAGCTGGATGGCGGGGCTCTTTTATATTGTGCGGCTTTTTGTTTACCACACCGAAGCACAGGTGCGGCCGGAAGTGGAGCGTAAAGTGCTGTCGGATCAATTTGAGATCATGGAGCGCAAGCTCATGAACATCATTAGCACACCTGCGATGTTGCTTACGCTTATTGCCGGTATCAGCATGTTATATATCCAACCAGAATGGCTTAAGCAACCCTGGATGCATGTTAAGTTGGCTTTTGTAGGCGGTTTGGTTGTTTACCATTTTATCTGCATCCAGAAAATGAAGCAAATGCGCCAGGGCATCTACACTTGGACATCAACCCAACTCCGTATCTGGAATGAGGTTGCTACTATATTCCTCTTCGCTATTGTATTTCTGGTGGTACTCAAAAATGCTTTAAGCTGGATCTTCGGGGTGCTGGGCATAATCGCTTTTTCAATGATTATTATGTCGGCGGTTAAAATCTATAGGTATTATAGATTGAAAAAGTAGGTTTACCGGAATCTGGATAAAACAATCTCTAAAAATTTCGTCATGCTGAACTTGTTTCAGCACCCCACATGCTAAGTCTAAAATATACAAGTCTTCTACCTGTCCTGTGGGTTCCCGAAACAAGTTCGAGATGACGGGTGGAAGCTATTTTATACTCTCATCAAAATATACATAGCATAATTATCTTCCGCAGCCCCATCATTATCCAATTCAAAACTATTACGCTTTAAAAGCTTTACCGAACTTTCATTATCTATTCTCGGGAGGGCCGTAATAGCATTCAATTGCATTACATCAAACCCGTAATCAATCACTTTTTTAATAGCCTCCTGCATAATGCCGTGGCTATGATAACTTGGGTTTAGTTCGTAGCCAATTTCGGCGATGTCATTTTCTAAGTCGAAATTATAATAACAGATGGTGCCAATTAACCTATCATTAGTATTTAATGTAATTGCCCAGTAAACACCTTCCTTATTTTGGAGTACGTTCTCAATCTTCTTAATGAAGTCTTTGGCATCCCGAATTGTTGTGGCTGGTTCTCTGTCGATATAGGCGTTTACTTGATCGTTTGATCTCAGATAAAATATTTCGTCGCTGTCCCGTATATCAAGTTTTCTTAATATCAAGCGCTTGGTGGTTAAAGTTGGGAAGGGGCTGAGGTTAATGTTCATTATGTTATGTTAAAAAAAATGTCATTGCGAGGTACGAAGCAATCGCGTAGTATACAGATCGATCAACATGCGACGAAATTTCTTCGTACCTCAATGATAAATTATTTAATTTGCTGCTCTAAAATTCCATCAATTCTATAAATAACCCCATTCTTCATCACCAATTTTACATCTTTCACTACCTTAATATCTTCAACAGGGTTACCATTAACTACAACAATATCTGCCAGGTAACCGGCTTGTATCTGCCCTAGTTTCTTTAATCCAAAAACTTCTGCATTAACAGACGTTGCCGATTTTAATACGTCGATAGGTTTCATGCCATACTCGGCCATTAAAATCATTTCGCGGGCATTGTCTCCATGAGGGAACACACCAACATCACCACCCATACAAATCGTTACGCCAGATTTTAGGGCTTCGGTAAACATGGCATGTTTCTTTTTAATATTATCGGTTTCCGGGTCAATACCTCTTTTCCAGCCTTTATAACTAGCAGTGGCTTCTGTTGCTGCAAGGGTTGGGCAAAGTGCGATGCCTTTCTCTTTCATTAGTTTAAATAATTCTGGTGTGCCACCATCGCCATGCTCAATGGTTTTTACCCCGGCTGCTATAGATCTGCGCATACCTTCTTCGGTCGATGAATGTACTGCAACCATACGGCCGCTACTACCGGCAACTTGTACGGCCAGTTTTAGTTCATCGGCTGTAAAGGTGGGTTCAGAAGCGCCATCCAGTCCCCAGCGGTAATCGGCATACAGTTTTACAACATCAGCACCATAACCAATCTGTGAGCGAATGGCGCGGGTTAGTCCATCCACGCCGTCTGCTTCTTCGGCGCCTTTCGGGATAGACGCTTCAATAACCGCGCTCTTGGGCCCGTAGCTTCCTGTGGCTACAATAGCCCGTGTGGCAACCAATAACCGCGGACCAGGAATTACACCTTTGTTAATAGTAGCTTTTAAACCCACGTCATCATAACCTGCGCCTTCGGTACCCAAATCGCGGGCCGAGGTAAAGCCAGCCATCAAAGTTGCGCGGGCATGGTTTACCGCGCGGGCTGTACGCTCGGCGCGGCTCTCGGTTAAAACCTGATCGTCCCATTTTACTTCGTCATATGGATGAAGGAACATATGCGAGTGCCCTTCTATAAAGCCGGGCAGCAGGGTAGTGCCTTTTAGTTCTATAATTTGTGTATTTGCAAGTATGGTGATGCTACCGGTTTCGCCTGCGGCCTCGATACGGTTATCTTTAATAAGCACCGACCATCCCGTATGCATCGTTTGACCGTCGAATACGCGATCGGGCTTTAAAAGAATGAATTTATGATCTTGCGCGAAGAGGTTTAAAACGCTGAAAAAGAAAATTAATAGGGATATAAATTTTTTCATGACACATAAAGATAAAAACATAGCTCGAACCAGAGTTAAAACTATATTTATAAATGGAAAAAAGATGTTAGGCCTTGCAACCATTTTGCATTGTATTACATCTTACTATTAAATGCTGTTTTTAAAACATAAACCATCCACAGACGAGCTGCTAAGCGATTGTAAAACAGGCAGTCGTAAAGCGCAGGAATTGCTTTATAAGCAGTTTGCTACAAAGATGCTGGTGGTGTGTATGCGATATGCGGTAGACAAGATGGAGGCGGAAGATATGTTGCAGAATGGATTTGTGCGGGTGTTTCAAAAAATGAATGATTACCGGGGCGATGGCTCATTTGAAGGCTGGGTACGCCGTATTATGGTGCACAGTTCGATAGAATATTACCGCAAGCATCACAAAATGATGCAGGTAGAAATGGATGATAATACGCCCGAGCAGTCGGTTAATGCAGCTGCAGTTGCCAGCCTGGATGCTAAGGACCTCATGGGGATGATACAGAAATTATCGCCCGGTTACCGGATGGTTTTTAACTTATATGCGATAGAGGGTTATTCGCACAAAGAAATTGGCGATATTATGGGGATAAGTGAGGGGGCCTCAAAGTCGCAGTTATCGCGTGCACGGACTATTTTAAAAGACCAGATCATTAAAATGGAAGGGAGAAATTATGAGTATGCAGGATAAAGATATGGACGAGCTTTTTCGGGCCAAACTGGATAATCTGGAAATACAACCTTCTGACAGGGTTTGGAAGGGAATAACCGTTGAACTCGATGGTGATAAGCGTAAACGTGGCCTGATGCCGCTAATTCGCATAGCCGCTGGTGTAACTGTGTTTATTGCTGTGGGCTTATTCTTTTTAATTAAGGGTGATAAGAAAGACGATAGCCAGGCAAACAATCACCTAAAAGAGAGCCAACAAGCCATTAAACTATCAAACAAAGGCGAACCAGAAGTAACCGACGAAAAAGTGGAAGACTTAATGCAAGCTAAGCAAGATGCCCAACAAATTGCACCCGAAACCGTTAAGCAAGCACAAAGTAAACAAACCCAGTTAGCCAGAGCCGAATCAAATAGAGCGATAGGTAATAAAGTTGCCGCTAACAGAAATACAAAACATCAGCATAAAGTTGGGCAAGAAGCCGGAAAGCAGGATAATGAAGAACAACAAGAATTAATCCCACAACGTGAGACTTTAGCAGCCTTATCTCCCAACGATGATAAACTAAATAAAGGCGTAGTGCCCGATGAACCACTTATAGCAACTAAACCTGTAATACCCGGTTCTGACGATTTTAAAACTACTAATAAAGTTGCGGTAACGGCATTACCTGTTAATAAAGCAACAAAAGCCACTGTAAAAAAGCATGGCATTCGTAGCTTTGGCGACCTGATTAACGTGGTAGTTGCCAAAGTTGATAAACGGCAGGACAAGCTGATTGTATTTAGCGATACAGATGGTGATGAATCGACCATTACTGCCATAAACCTTGGATTTGTTAAAATGAAGACAGATAAATAAGATATACGCTCAACCTTTAATATATACCAACCATGAAACGACTACTACTATTTACCGCCTTAATATGCGCGGCTGCTACGAGTGCGTTCGCACAAAACACTGATACTACTAAAACCGTTACTGATACTGCCAAAGCCAAAAAGGGTTTCCATATCAGCTTTGGAAAAGGCGAAAGTGCAGCTCATTTAGATGCTAATGGTATTGACACTGTTGACTATTCTCGACATAGCAAATCACCCGGTTTTTCATGGGGAATAACATTTACCAGGTTCGATTTGGGTTTAACCACTCTGGTTGATAATGGCAGTTTTAAATTATCACCACAAAATGATTTTCTGAGATATCGCTCATGGAAATCCAGCAACGTTGGTTTTGATGTGTTGCAGTTTAGCTATCGTTTTAACAGCACGTTTAAAGTGTATATTTCTGGCGGATTTGACTGGACTTTGATTCGCTTGCGTGATAATATTACGATACAGCGTGGAGGTTCTGAACTTACCTATACCGTGGATAATATTGACTATAGCAAAAACCGTTTCTCATCTACTTATATAAGGGTACCGCTGTCGTTTGATTTCCGCACCCATGAAAATGCCAACGGTGTTCGGTGGCACTTTGTTGCCGGTCCTGATCTGGGTTTCCTGATCAATGGCCGTGTTAAACAAATAAGTGATGAAAACGGCAAGCAAAAAGTTAATGGCAATTATCACTTTGCCGATACGCGTTACGGTGCTTTCGTTAGGGCGGGCCATGGTGCAATCGGGCTATTTGCCAAATATTACTTCAACGATATGTTTCAGGATAGCGCCCCTCAGGATGGGCTTAAAAACCTGGCCTTTGGTATAATGGTTGGTTTTTAATACTCGATGAGCTTATAATACAAAGGCCGCGATCTATCGCGGCCTTTGTTGTTTTATGTATCTTTACCGCCCATGGCAGATCAACCTTTTTTACAGGCCAAAGCAGTTAGCAAAATTTTTGATGGCAAGCACGCTGCAGGCGTGCGCAATATTAGCATAGATATTAAACCCGGTATTATTACCGCAATTATTGGCGAAAGCGGTAGCGGTAAAAGTACCCTGCTGCGATTATTATACGGGCTGCTTTCCCCGCAAGAAGGCCGTGTGAGATTTAAAGGAGAAATTGTTTGGGGTCCCGAAGAAAAACTGATTCCTGGCCACGACCAGATGAAAATGGTTACCCAACACGCAGACGATCTGAATCTGTTTGCTAATGTGTGGGATAACATAGCAACCCTGCTGCCTAATACCAATCTAAAGTATAAAAAAGAGCGGTCTGAAGAATTATTAAAGCAACTCAACATGCTGCACATGGCCGATAAAAAGGTAGCCATGCTGAGCGGTGGCGAAAAGCAGCGGGTAGCCATAGCACGCGCCCTGGCACTGCGCCCCGAAGTATTATTTTTGGACGAACCCTTTAACCAGGTTGATACATCTTTCCGCGAAGGTTTGCAGCATGACATTCGCCGCATTGTTGATGAAACCGGCATTGCCGTAATTATGGTATCGCATGACCCTGCCGAGGTTCTATCAATGGCCGACGAGCTGGTGGTGATCCGTAATGGCGAAATTATAGAGCATGGCGCACCACATGAGTTATATAATCACCCAAAGAATTTCTATACCGCCAAATTACTAAGCAATTTTACGGTGCTGGATAACCAGCAGGCTAAATCATTGGGTATCGAAACGGAATTAACTCAAGTAGTGATCTACCCCGAATGGATTAGTATAGTACAAAGCTTTATGCCTAAGAACTGGATAGTAAGCCACATCTTATTCAAAGGCCCCTATGAGGAATTGATATTGACCCATGATGATGTAAGGATAAAAATGTTTAACCTAGAGATGGGTAAATTTCCATTGGGTAAAGGAGTTAATGTGAGGGTGAGCAGACATTTGGAATTTTGATATATCCTTAGAGACACAATACCTTGTGTCTCTGTACAGGGAGAATATCTCCATACAAAGGTCACCGAAAACAAAAAGAGACACAAGGTATTGTGTCTCTACGGATTAAAAATCTTATAAATTCCGATCCTCAGACCAGATACTCAAACAAGGTCTGATCCCTGTTAATCTCAATTACTTCAAAGCGGTTAGCTTCCATACGCTCTAAAAGCGCTTTATAATCATCGGCAGATCTTAGTTCGATACCTACCAGGGCAGGACCGCTTTCGCGTTCTGTTTTTTTGATGAATTCGAAACGGGTAATATCGTCATGCGGGCCTAATACCTCGCTTACAAATAATTTTAAAGCTCCGGGACGCTGTGGGAAACGGACAATGAAATAGTGTTTCAGCCCCTCATAAAGCAATGACTGTTCTTTGATATCCTGCATACGGTCAATATCGTTATTACCGCCGCTTACGATACAAACCACTTTTTTGCCTCTGATTTGCTCTTTGTAAAGATCCAGTACTGCAACAGATAAAGCACCTGCGGGTTCAACCACAATGGCGTCTTCGTTATACAGTTTCAGCATAGCGGTGCATACCTTACCTTCTGGTACGGTAAGCATATCGTCCAGTATCTGCTGGCAAATCTCGAAGTTGATAGAGCCAACCCGTTTAACCGATGCGCCATCAACAAAGCGGTTTACTTTCGGGAGAGTGATGGGCTCACCGGCTTCTAAAGCCATAAACATGGAAGGCGCACCTTCCGGCTCAACACCAGCTAAAGTTATGTTTGGATTTTTACTTTTTAGATAAGTACCGGTTCCGGCTGCAAGGCCGCCACCGCCAATCGGCATAATTACTACTTCAACATCGGGCAGGTCTTCATAGATCTCGACGCCAACCGTTCCCTGGCCTTCTACAATGCGTTCATTGTCGAATGGAGGTATAAAGGTCATGCCGTGCTCTTCGGTGTAAGCAAGGGCTTCTTTCAGGCAATCGTCGAAAGTATCGCCAACCAATACAATGTCAATGCTGCCATTGCCAAACATCTGGGTTTGTTTAACCTTTTGGTTCGGTGTAATTTCGGGCATAAATATTACACCGCGTGTGCCTAATTTTTTGCACGAGAAAGCCACACCCTGTGCGTGATTACCCGCACTGGCACAAACAATACCGCGGCGCATTTGATCTTCGTTTAACTGACTGATCATGTTATATGCGCCACGCAGTTTATAAGAACGTACAACCTGCAGGTCTTCGCGTTTAAGGTAGATCTCGCAATCAAAACGATCTGATAATACCTGGTTAAACTCTAGGGGAGTGCGGCGTACTATCCCCTTTAGCCTTTGCGAGGCCGATTCAAAATCCAGGTGATATTTAGTTTCTGTACTCATTATTTACTTTACTAACTGAGCAACCATCAGGCTTTTCAGATCATCATCGTTGATGTCGAGTTTATTATCGGCAAGTGTTAAAAATTTAGCATAAGCATCAGCTAATTCATCTTTACTTAAATTGTAGCCCAAACGCTCTAAATGAAACTTTAAAGCATGGCGGCCGCTGCGTGCTGTTAATACAATGCTTGCACTAGGGAAGCCGACATCCTCCGGGCGAATAATCTCGTAGTTTTCGCGGTTCTTCAGGAAACCATCCTGGTGTATGCCAGAGCTGTGTGCGAAAGCATTAGCACCTACAATAGCCTTATTAGCTTGTACCGGCATGCGCATTTGTGTACTTACCATGCGGCTTAACTCATAAAACATTTTAGTGTTGATATTGGTGTGCAGGCCAAGCACCTGATGCGTTTTTAACACCATGACGACTTCTTCGATAGATGTGTTGCCTGCACGTTCGCCGATACCGTTAATGGTACCTTCAATTTGGCGGGCGCCGTTTTGTAAACCAGCGATAGAGTTGGCTGTAGCCAAGCCTAAATCGTTATGGCAGTGTACCGATATAATTGCTTTATCGATGTTTTTAACATTTTCTTTCAGATACTTGATCTTGCTGCCATATTGATCTGGCAGGCAATAACCGTTAGTATCCGGGATGTTTACTACCGTTGCGCCGGCAGCAATAACGGCCTCAACCATTTGCGCCAGGTAAACGATATCCGCACGGCCGGCATCTTCGGCGTAAAACTCAATATCTTCTACTGATTTTTTAGCATATTTAACCGCGGCAACTGCACGCTCCAGAATTTCTTCGCGGGTGCTGTTAAACTTGGTTTTGATGTGCATATCAGACGAGCCGATACCGGTATGGATACGCGGATGTTTAGCGTATTTCAAGGCCTCAACAGCGGCATCAATATCTTTTTCGTGTGCGCGGGTTAATGCGCAAATAATTGGGTTACTTACAGCCTTGGCAATTTCAACAACGCTTTGAAAATCGCCTGGGCTCGAGGCCGGGAAACCGGCCTCAATAATATCTACACCGAGTGCTTCCAGCTCACGGGCAATCTCAATTTTTTCGGGTGTTGTTAACTGACAGCCTGGTACCTGCTCACCATCACGAAGAGTGGTATCAAATACATAAACGCGGTTTGGATCGTGTAGCATATTTTTAGATTTTAGATGTGAGATAATAGATTGGAGACTTTTGCTTGTCTGTCATTGCTCTCACAAGTGTTTCTTGTTTTTATTCTTGAATTTTTTTAGCTTTTAAAATCGATTTGTTAATCTCAAATCTCCCTTACAGCTATAAATCTTAATCTTTTATAATCGGCATACCATTGTCCGTTTTCGTCATAATAAGGGCGAAGGATTTCGGTAATTTCTGCCAGTATTTGTTGTTTGTCTTGCTCGGGGATATCTTTAAAATAAACCGAACCAAACATTTCTATCCATTTAGATACGCCTTGAGATCCATCCTGCAACGGCGTTTTACGATCGAAGTGTGAGGCAAAAGCTACCCTAAATCCATGCGACTCTAAACGGCTTGCATATTCGCCAACCGAAGGGAAATACCATTGGTTGATCTTGGCCTGCTCATGGTAGCCATATTTCTCTAAAGTGGTTTTGGTGGCACTGATCAGTTTTTCCACATTGCCTTTGCCACCCATTTCTGCCACAAAACGGCCGCCGGGTTTCAAGCTGTTGTAAACTGACTGCATCATGCCATCCTGGTTTTTAACCCAATGCAAGGCTGCGTTACTAAATACAGCATCAAAAGGCTCTATGAACTGATGGTTGCCCGCGTCGGCTACAGCAAATGTTACTTCGGGGTATAGCTTTTGCGCTTGCGCGATCATTTCCGGAGAGTAATCTGTACCCACAACATCAGCACCCAAATTACTGATTTGCTGGGTGAGGTAGCCCGTACCACAACCTACATCATGTATACGTTCGCCGGGTTTAACATCCAGCAGCTCCACCACGTTTTCACCAAATTGGTAAACGAATGCGTGTTTTTGATCATATAAATCAGCGTTCCAGTTCATTTCTGTTTTCAGTTATCGGTTGTCTGTTGTCAGGATTTGTCCTTCGTCTCAAAGTCTTTTGTCCTGAAATCTTTTATCCCCAAGTTCTTGCTCCTGAAGTCCTTCGTTTTTTATCCTCTCAGGTATTCCAAAACCTTTTGTCCCATTGCCTGGGTGCCTAGTATTTTGGCTTTGTCGGTATTGGTATCAGCGATATCGCCGGTGCGGTAGCCGTCTTTTAATGTTTTGTCTATGGCGTCAGTGATCTTTTTAGATTCATCCTTTAGGCCGAAACTAATTTCGAGCATCAAAGCCACAGATAGGATGGAGGCCAGCGGATTAGCTTTATCCTGACCTGCAATATCATGCGCCGAACCGTGGATAGGCTCAAAGAAACCAGTACCATCACCAATGGAAGCAGATGCCAGCATCCCCATAGAACCTGCAATTTGCGAAGCTTCATCAGTTAAAATATCACCGAACAGGTTGGCGGTAAGCACTACATCAAACTTCTTAGGATTCTTAACCAGTTGCATCGCCGCATTGTCTATAAACATGTGCTCGGTTTCTACATCCGGGTATTGTTTAGAAAGTTCTTGTACTACCTCGCGCCATAGGCGTGACGATTCTAACACGTTCGCTTTATCTACGGAGCATAAACGTTTACCACGAACCTGCGCAGCTTCGAATGCTTTTTTACCAATGCGCTCCACTTCGTAACGGTGATAGATCATCAGATCCGATGCCGTGTTTCTATCTTCGCTGCGTTTCTTTTCGCCGAAATAAACATCACCGGTCAACTCGCGGAAAAACAAGATATCTGTACCGCGTAATACTTCCGGTTTCAGGCTCGATGCATCCAGCAGCTCATCAAATAACATAATGGGACGCAGGTTGGCATATAAACCCAGTTCCTTGCGGATCTTTAATAATCCCTGCTCCGGGCGAACTTTTGCAGATGGATCATTATCATATTTGGCATGGCCAACCGCACCAAACAGTATGGCGTCGCTTGCTTTTGCTTTCTCTAACGTTTCGTCTGGCAGTGGGTTACCGGTAGCCTCAATGGCCACGTGGCCCATCAGCGCCTCGTCGTAAGTAAATTCGTGATTGTATTGTGCAGCAATTTCGGCTAAAACAGCTTTGCCCCAGGTTGTAACCTCAGGCCCTATGCCATCACCGGGAATAACTAAGATGTGTTTTTTCATATTCTGTTGTCGGTTGTCTGTTATCAGTTGTCTGCCGCTGCTTTTACAGACAACAGACAACCGATAACAGACAACTCTTTTATGCTTGTCCTCTTGTTTCTTTCAATTTCATTATCATTCGCTCGGCATCGGTGGCAATCCATTGGTTGTAATCTTCAATGGCTTGCAGCCTGTCTGCGTCGCTGATGTAGCCTTCTTCCACAATCTGATTCATGGCGGCTACTTTACTCCATATACTGATCTTATGCTCAAAATCAGGCTGACCTTTTTCGTACACTTCATCTGCATTCAGCACTTCGATGTTCTGGAAACCTAGTTCTTCGAAAAAGCCTTTAGCATCTTCTGCAACTTCGTTGTTCATACCCGCATCAGACCGCCATCTTAAAAAAGTAGCGTAGAATCTGCGCATGCTCAAGGGTGGCTCTGGTGTCCAGGCTAAGGCGGTATGGTCATAATCTAAAACAGATAACCAGCCACCCGGCTTTAGCATACTTTTCATTTTGGCTACAGCTTCCTGCGGGTTACTTAGCCACTGGATGGTACGTGCCGAAACGATCAGGTCGAACTTTTCTGCCGGATTAAAATTAAACAGATCCGTGTGGATCAGTTCCAGGTTTTCAACTTCCTTATAGGTTTCCTTACCGCTTTCAATAAAATGCCCGGTGTTATCAATGCCGGTAATGTGCCCTTGCGGCCCTATTATTTTGGCGATGTCTTTCGATATGGCACCTGTACCACAACCAACATCGAGCACTTGCATGCCCGACTTTAACAAAGATGCAAGCGTTGCATAATCTCTTTGCAGACTACGCTCATCAAACAATTTGCTTGTTGATGGGTCGCGTTTGATTTCTTTGTTGGTTATTGCCATATTTTTCATTTTGTCATTGCGAGGAACGAAGCAATCTCGTCGCGTTTATAAGTCTCCGACGAGATTGCCACGCTATCGCTCGCAATGATATATTAGTTAATTACCTTTTCGCTTCAAATTCTTCTACCAGCGCTTTATTGCTTAGGATATAATCGATATCATCATACCCATTAGTCAAACAAGCCTTTTTGTATGGGTTGATCTCGAAAGCTTCCTCATCACCAGTATTGCTGATGCGGATTACTTGCTGCTCCAAATCAATTTCTAGCTGGGCATCCTTGTCGCTATATAGTTCGTCGAAGATTTTAGCCAGAAACTCGTCGCTTACCTGTACAGGCAGTAAGCCGTTGTTAAGGGCGTTACCTTTAAAAATATCTGCAAAAAAACTGCTTACTACAGCATCGAAACCATAGTCAGACAGTGCCCAGGCGGCATGCTCGCGGCTGCTTCCGCAACCAAAGTTTTTGCCGGCTACCAGCACCTTGCCAGCATAGGTTGGGTTGTTAAGTACAAACTCCTGTTTAGGGTTATCGTTCTCATCAAAACGCCAGTCGCGGAAAAGGTTGTTACCAAAGCCCTCGCGGGTAGTGGCTTTTAAAAACCTCGCCGGGATAATCTGGTCGGTATCGATGTTTTCAATCGGCAACGGTACTGCTGTTGATTGAATATGTTTAAAAATTTTTGTCATGAATCAGAATTTACTGAATTTGAGAATTAACAGAATCAATTATGGGATTAGCCAAATTTGATTGCAAATTGTATCTCTGATTAAAAATTAGTTTATATTGTAAGCTTTGGCTTCCAAAGTTTATTAAAAGGCCTATTGGAAAGTTATAAGCAACCGTATAGTTTTTAGCTTGCGCTAAATGCACGTTCTCCAAATTTATCAGTGCTTTTAATTCTACCACTACTTTATCTTCAATTATAAAATCGGCTCTTCTTTCACCAACTTGTATGTTTTTATAGAAAATAGGATGTTCTTTTTCACGAACAAAGCTCACTCCAGCTTCAAGTAATTCAATTGCCAAACATCTTTGGTATATAACTTCTTGAAAGCCATTTCCAAGGGTATTGTGTACTTTCATGGCACAACCAATAATCTTGTATGTCAGCTCATCTTTTTCCATTATTATATTAGAAAGGCATTCTGTTAATTCTAAAATTCTGCTAATTCTGATTCAGACAGCAATACACGTATATCCGTAATCCTTCCAGTAACCGCTGCTGCTGCTGCCGTTAGCGGACTTGCCAATATAGTACGTGAATTAGGACCCTGACGGCCTTCAAAGTTTCTGTTTGAGGTTGATACGCAGTATTTACCTGCCGGGATCTTGTCCTCATTCATACCCAGGCAAGCGCTGCATCCCGGTTCGCGCAGTGGAAAACCTGCTGCTTCGAATACTTTATCCAGTCCTTCGGCAATGGCTTGTTCCTGCACCTGTTTTGAGCCTGGTACTACCCATACGGTAACGTGATCTGCCTTGTGGCGGCCTTTTACAAAGGTTGCTACTTCGCGCAGGTCTTCGATACGTGAGTTGGTACAGCTGCCGATGAATACATAATCAATCGGTTTACCGATCAATGATTCATCATCATGCAGGCCCATATAGGCTAAGGAGTTAGCATATGATTTTTGTTCTGTTGGATCAACATCAGCAGTAACCGGTACATGCTGTGTTACACCGATACCCATACCCGGATTAGTTCCGTAGGTGATCATCGGCTCAATATCTTCGGCGTTGAAACTTAGCACACTGTCAAACTGTGCATCATCATCAGAGTAAAGCGTTTTCCAGTAGGCAACTGCTTTATCCCAATCTTCGCCTTTAGGGGCAAATTCGCGGCCTTTAACGTATTCGATGGTGGTGTCATCAGGCGCAATCAATCCGCAACGGGCACCCATTTCGATGCTCATATTACAGATGGTCATACGGCCTTCCATGCTTAACGAGCGGATGGTATCACCTGCATACTCAACCGCGTAACCGGTACCGCCGGCTGCTGTAGTTTTAGAGATAATGTAAAGGATGATATCCTTAGCACCAACACCGGCTTGCAATTTACCGTTCACTTCAATTTTCATCCTTTTAGGGCGGGATTGAAGCAGGCATTGTGTAGCCATTACTTGCTCTACCTGCGAGGTACCGATACCAAACGCAATAGCACCAAAAGCGCCATGGGTTGATGTATGGCTATCGCCGCAAACGTAAGTGCCACCCGGACGGGTTATACCCAGCTCGGGGCCTATTACGTGTACAATACCCTGATAAGGGTGGCCTAAGCCATAAAGCTCAACACCAAATTCAGCACAGTTTTTAGTCAGCATATCAACCTGGTAACGCGAAAGCTCTTCTTTAATAGGCAAGTGCTGGTCCCAGGTTGGCACGTTATGATCTGCTGTGGCAACAGTTTGTTTTGGCCTAAGTACAGGCAAACCGCGTTTACGCAAACCATCAAATGCCTGCGGACTGGTTACCTCGTGTATAAAATGGGTATCGATATATAAAATATCCGGAAATCCTTCCTTACTGCTCACCACGTGGGCGTCCCAAATCTTATCGAATAATGTATTTCCCATAAATTGAAAAATTTGTCATTGCGAAAGAGCCTCACCCAACCCTCTCCGGGGGAGAGGGCTTTAAAAGCCTTTCGCAATGACAATTAGTATAATTTTATATTTAACCTTTTCTTACCGCCCTCTTCTAAAGGAGAGGGCCGGGGTGAGGCTATTATTAGCTAATGCTTTCTACCGCCTGGTTCTCAGGGCGTAAGCTGCGCACAGTTTTACCTGCCTGCCATAATTCGCTGTCGCGCAATTCTTTCAACTCTGCATCCAGTTTCACACGGTAATCTGGTTGGCTGTTTAGGTCGATAGAACGTTGAGACTCTTTACCGGTAGCAACGCTTTCGTACAATTCTTCAAAAACTGGTTTAGTAGCATCGCGGAATTTTTTCCACCAGTCTAAGGCGCCACGTTGTGCAGTAGTAGAGCAATTGGCATACATCCAGTCCATACCATTCTCAGCAACTAATGGCATTAATGATTGGGTAAGCTCTTCAACAGTTTCGTTAAATGCTTCAGATGGTGTGTGGCCTTTGCTACGTAATACATCGTATTGTGCAGCGAAGATACCCTGGATACAACCCATCAGCGTACCACGCTCTCCGGTTAAATCACTGAATACTTCTTTTTTGAAATCTGTTTCGAACAGGTAACCGCTACCAACAGCAATACCTAAAGCAACAACTCTTTCCCATGCACGGCCGGTTGCATCCTGGAAAATAGCGAAGCTTGAGTTTAAGCCGCGACCTTGTAAGAACATACGACGTAATGAAGTACCAGAACCTTTAGGAGCAACCAAAAATACGTCAACATCAGCAGGAGGAACGATGCCGGTTTGCTCTTTAAAAGTAATACCGAAACCGTGAGAGAAGTATAATGCTTTACCCGGAGTTAAGTGTTTTTTAACAGTTGGCCACAATTCAATTTGTGCAGCATCGCTTAATAAGTAGCAATAGATAGTTCCTTTTTCGAGGGCTTCTTCAATTTCGAAAAGGGTTTCGCCCGGTACAAAGCCATCACTTACAGCTTTATCCCATGATTTTGAACCTTTACGCTGACCAACGATAACATTGATACCATTGTCTTTTTGATTTAGCGCCTGGCCTGGCCCTTGAACTCCGTAACCAATAACGGCTACTACTTCTTTGCTTAATACTTCCTGTGCTTTCGATAGTGGAAATTCATCGCGGGTTACTACGTTTTCTTCAGTGCCGCCAAAATTTAATTGTGCCATTTGTATTTAATTTGATAATTCGTTTATGTGCTAATTTGTCAATTGTTTTAGTTCATAGGTGATGGTTGATAGTTCATATTAGCTTCTTTCGGCTATGATCCATGATCTATTAACTCCTTACATCGTAAACACCTTTTGTCCTTTATTCAGATATTCGTTTTCTATCACCTCTTCGCTCGGGTCAAGGCGTTCAAACTCGCGGATCTTGGAGTTAAAACCTTCGCTGTCTTTAATGATGGCGATACGTGCGCTGCGAACAAATTCGATCAGGCCGTAAGGTTGTAAAACTTTGATCAGGTTGTCGGTTTCCTCGCGGTGGCCGGTGGTTTCGAATACGATGTAATCTTTACGGATCACTACCGCACGTGCACCGTTTTCGCGCAATAAACGCTCAACGCTGGCCTTTTCGGCAATAAGCTCGGTAGGTACTTTGTAAAGCGCCATCTCTTGCCAAATAACATCGGCATTGGTATGGTAGTATGCTTTTAATACTTCAACCTGTTTCTCAATCTGGCGGCAAAGTTTGCGTACCACCTCTTCGGTTTCATCAATTACGATGTTGAAACGGTGGATGCCATTGATCTCAGAAGGAGAGGTGTTCAGGCTATCGATATTGATTTTCCTACGGGTGAAAATGATGGCGATGCGATTCAGCAGACCAATCTGGTTTTCGGTATAAACGGTGATGTTAAATTCCTGCTTGTCCATTGTCTTAATTTTTTAGCTCCCCCTTCAGGGGGATGGGGGGCTTTTTATTTTAATCTGATTTCGCTAACGCTGCATCCTTGTGGTACCATCGGGAAAACGTTGTTTTCTTTAGTAACCATTACCTCTAACAAGAAAGAACCTTTGTTATTTAACATTTGCTCAAGCGCCGGTTGTAATTCTTCGCGTTCGTTAATGCATTTACCAGGGATACGGTAACCTGCTGCCACCTGAACAAAATCCGGGCTTTGGATATCAACGAATGAGTAACGACGTTCGTTAAACAATTCCTGCCATTGGCGTACCATACCCAGGAAGCGGTTGTTCAGGATGATGATCTTTACATCAACACCACTTTGCATAATGGTACCTAACTCCTGGATGGTCATTTGCATACCGCCGTCGCCTATTATGGCTACCACGGTACGATCTTGCGCACCATATTTAGCACCGATAGCAGCAGGCAGGGCAAAGCCCATTGTACCCAAACCACCGCTGGTAACGTTGCTGCGGGTTTGTTTAAAATCTGCGTAACGGCAGGCTACCATTTGATGCTGGCCTACGTCGCTTACAATGACAGCTTCGCCTTTGGTTAATTTATTTAGCTGGTCTATTACCTCGCCCATGGTCATTTCGCCGGTGGTTGGGTGTAGTTCTGCATCAATTACGGCTTCAACTTCTTTGGCAGTGTATTCGTTAAATTTAGCTAACCACTCGGTATGTTGCTTCTCATCAACAAGGGCAGTAAGCAACGGTAAAGTTTCTTTACAATCGCCCCATACCGGTACGGTGCTTTTTACGTTTTTGTCGATCTCTGCAGGGTCAATATCCAGGTGAATAACTTGTGCCTGTTTAGCGTATTTATCTAAGCGGCCGGTTACGCGGTCGTCAAAACGCATGCCGATGGCAATCAATACATCGCACTCGTTGGTTAATACGTTTGGTCCATAATTACCGTGCATACCCAGCATACCCACGTTTTGCGGATGATCCGTTGGTATAGCGCCTGCACCTAAAATGGTCCATGCGGCAGGGATGCCAGATTTTTCTACAAAAGCTTTAAACTCCTGCTCTGCTTCGCCCAAAATTACACCTTGACCAAATAAGATAAATGGTTTTTTAGCCTGATTGATCAGTGCTGCAGCCTGCTCAACATATTCGTGACGAACAATTGGTTTCGGCCTGTAGCTGCGGATATGGTTGCAAGGGGTATAACCCTTAAATTGAAATTTCTGGATTTGTGCGTTTTTGGTAATATCGATCAAAACCGGCCCCGGTCGACCGCTGCGGGCAATGTAAAATGCCTTAGCCAGTACTTCCGGAATTTCGGTTGCATCGGTAATCTGGTAGTTCCATTTGGTAACCGGGGTTGATATGTTGATTACATCAGTTTCCTGGAAAGCATGAGTACCCAACAGGTGTGCAAAAACCTGACCGGTGATACAAACCAGTGGTGTACTATCAATCTGTGCATCGGCTAAGCCGGTGATTAAGTTGGTAGCGCCGGGGCCGCTGGTTGCAAATACAACGCCCACTTTACCAGAGGTGCGCGCATAACCCTGACCGGCGTGTATACCACCTTGTTCGTGGCGTACCAGTATGTGGTTAAGCTTTTCTTTATAATCATACAAAGCATCGTAGACGGGCATAATTGCGCCACCGGGATATCCAAAAATAGTATCGACGCCTTCGACCAGTAGCGCTTCTAATAAAGCGGCCGATCCTGTAAGCTCTACTGCTACCTCGTTTTGTGGTGCAGTTACTAATTCCTGCTGTGCAATTGCTGTCTCGTTCATATTACTTTGTTTTTATTTAGTAGTTCATAGTTGATGGATCATAGATAGTAGTGCTTTTATTTCGGCTATGAACCATTAACTATAACCTATCAACTCTTTATTATTCTCCATCCGTTACACAACCTTCTGCAGCTGTGGTAACGCTTTTGGCATATTTGTATAAAACTCCTTTAGTTACTTTTAATTTAGGCTGAACCCATGCTGCGCGGCGGGCTGCCATTTCTTCATCACTGATGATGAGGTTGATCTGGTTTGTTTTTGAATCGATGATGATCTTGTCTTCATCTTTTACAAAAGCGATAGCACCACCATCAAAAGCTTCCGGAGTAATGTGCCCTACCACAAAACCGTGTGTACCACCAGAGAAACGGCCATCGGTAATCAGTGCTACCGAGCTACCCAAACCTGCGCCGAAAATAGCAGAGGTTGGTTTTAACATTTCTGGCATACCCGGTGCGCCTTTAGGGCCAACATTACGGATAACTACAACATCGCCAGCTTTAACGCGTCCGCTTTGGATCCCGTGGATCAGCTCGAACTCGCCATCAAATACGCGGGCAGGGCCTTCAAAGTGGTCGCCCTCTTTACCTGTAATTTTGGCAACGCTACCACCGGTAGCAATGTTTCCGTAAAGGATCTGTAAGTGGCCTGTTGCTTTAATGGCTTCTTCTTTAGGTAAGAATACTTTTTGCGTATCGAAATCTAAAGCAGGTACCGATTCCAGGTTTTCGGCAATGGTTTTACCAGTTACGGTTAAACAATCGCCGTGTAACCAGCCCAGTGATAATAAATATTTCATTACCGCAGGGATACCGCCTACTTTATGCAAATCTTCCATCATGTATTTACCGCTTGGCTTCATATCGGCCAATAATGGAATCCGGTTACTGATTGTTTGAAAATCGTCTTGCGTTAATGGTACATCAACACTTTTTGCCATGGCAATTAAGTGTAACACCGCATTGGTTGATCCGCCCATTACCATAATGGTAACAATGGCATTCTCGAATGCCTCGCGGGTCATGATGTCCGAAGGTTTGATATCTTTCTCTAATAAGGTCAAAATCGCTTTACCTGCTGCTGTACATTCCTCTAATTTCTCGGGGCTTAAAGCCGGGGTAGAAGAGGAGTAAGGCAAACTCATACCCAATGCTTCGATAGCGGCAGCCATGGTGTTAGCCGTATAAATACCACCGCAAGCGCCAGCGCCAGGACAAGCATTTCTAATAATTTGCTGAAAATCGAACTCATCCATCTGGCCGGCAATCTTTTTACCTAAGGCCTCAAATGCCGATACGATGTTTAAATCTTCGCCTTTATAATGGCCTGGTTTAATAGTACCACCATATACCATAATAGACGGGCGGTTTAAACGGCCCATGGCAATTACAGAACCCGGCATGTTTTTATCACAACCAGGGATGGTAATTAAGCCATCATAATATTGAGCGCCACAAACGGCTTCTATAGAATCGGCAATAATATCGCGGCTTACTAATGAGTAACGCATACCTTCTGTACCGTTGCTCATACCGTCGCTTACACCGATTGTATTAAATATAAGGCCTACCATGTTTTCGTCCCATGTACTTTTTTTAACCACTTTGGCCAAATCATTTAAGTGCATGTTACAGGTATTGCCATCGTAACCCATGCTGGCAATGCCAACCTGGGGTTTTTTCATATCATCATCAGTTAAACCAATACCATAAAGCATGGCCTGTGCAGCCGGTTGGGTAGGGTCGGCGGTTAGGGTTTTACTGTAGCGGTTTAATTCTACGCTTTGTTCGGTATCAGTAGTAGTACTCATTTGTTTGTATATTTTTATTTGTGGCTTACAGCAACTGGTATATTTGGTGTACGCTTAGGTTTATAGCAGCCGGTTGTAAATTTGTTATTTGTAAAGTAGAGAGATGCAAATTAATAAGCAATAGACAATCAAAAAAAATAAAATAAGAATATAATTTTACTTATTTTTAATTTAAAGATTTTAATTCTGTTTTATTTAAGTTATGCGAAATTAAATATTTATGCTACTATACCAAAGTTGAAATTGGTATTCGGTATGTTCATTATGCATGCATAGTATGAGAGGCGGTTTTCGGCGTAAAACGAACAATGCTTTGAAAAAAGTTGCGGAAAAGAGGTGAATTAGGGCATTGTAATACCCGGAAGTTTTAAGCACGCGTTGCAAACGCGCGCAATATTAATAGGTTGCTGAGTTTTAAGCGCAAAAGCCCCACCCGCCATACTTCGAGTGCCTCAGCATGACACCCGTTGGTTTGTTTGAGAATAAATAGGAGCGTTGTCATGCTGAGGCACTCGAAGCATAAAGCATAGGCCTCTTGAGCATGCCAGGCGACTTTACTTCTTCTGCTTTAACTGAAATACATTTCCTTCCGGATCTTCGCCATCGCATAACCAGTAATCATAATCATTAAAGGTTTTGACCTCGCGCATCGATACATTTTTATTAACTAAGTATTCTCGTACTTGATTAAGATCTTCATCTATTTCAAAAACAATTTTAGCGTTGCTATCAAATTTAAATGCGCCTTTGCTTTCGTCCCAATATTGCTCACCAATTTTATGCAGGCCGATTTTGCAAGTACCTGCATTTAATAATGCCCAGAGTGATTGATATTCTTCAATAATTTTAAGATTAAACGTATTGGTGTAGAAAGCTTTTAAGTTATCTACGTTTTGTACGTAAAGGATGATGGTATCTAAGTTGACTTTGAACTGCATGGGCGTTATAATATTTGCCTAAACTATTAAATCTGCACAGGCATTGCAAGTGCCTTTTCTTTCTATCTGTAGTAAATTATGTGCTTCCTCTCGGTACTTCGATTCTTAGAAGGGGTAAATACTCAATCCCCAAGTCGGGTATTTATACGCTATTTACTTTTAGGGCTGCCCGCTAGATTTGGTGTATCAAAAGCTTTTGAAAAACCGGTGGAGCAGAACCCACTTTAAAAAACGGTCTACCTGTACAGATTTCTTAAAGCAGGGGCGTAATCCGAAAAGCCATATGAGTAGGAAAGCAAATAAATAAAAAAATGTCTACTATTAACATTCAAATTTTAGTCGATGCTGCAGCAATTGTTGAAAAAGCATTGCCTGCAGGTTCGCAAGCGAACCCAACCGGCCTTGGCGCCTGGAGTCAATCAAATGTTTATATATCAATGACTACCCAAAATGGCAATGTCAATAATAACGAAGGCCAGTCAGAACTTGAGGTAAACGCAAATTCTGGCGATACTATTGAATGGTCAATTAATACATTCGATAATAATGCAGATAACACAGTTTACCTGTATAACGGAGCATTTAATTCGCAAACCCCCGGCATCACAGCTGCACAGGCAATAAGCCCTTTGGTTTACCTTTCTGTAAAAGTAAACAACTACCTGCCTCCAAGCGGCAACGCAACTGGAACTCCTACACTATATCAAGACCAAGTGGCTTTTGCCCAGGCTACTTTGTTGCAACCAGGTGTGGTGCTACAGTACACGCTATCGTTTATTGTAGTAAATAATACTACAGGTAGTATTATTGGCTATTACTCATGGGATCCATTTATAAATGTTATTGGTTAGGCCGCGGCCACTATCAGAACACCTAGCTTATATCATCACGGCATAACTCCTCTTGTTTTAGAGTTGTTGTGCCGTTTTTGGTTAGAAGGCTTTTAAAAGAAATAAGAAATTACTCTTTCGCGTTTGCAACGAGTGTTTAATATGGTAGGGCATTTGTAATGCTCTAAAACACAAAAAAAGCCCCTCGAAACTCGAAGGGCTTTCTATAAAATATTGTTAATAGATTAACGGTGGGTAATGCCTTCGGCAAGCACCATTACTTTGTTATCTAAAACTTCAACAACACCGCCGTGTATCAGGTAAACTTCTTGCTTGGCATTGTTACCGGCACGAACGATCAGCTTACCATCTTCTAAAGTAGAAATGATAGGAGCGTGGTTGTTTAATATTTCAAATGATCCCAAAGTGCCGGGTACGGTAACCGAAGCTACTTCGCCTTCAAACACTTTTTTATCGGGAGTTAAGATTTCTAAAATCATATTTTGATGTGCAAATATGCTAATGTGCAAATGTGCAGATGATGATTTGCATATCTGCACATTTACTCATCTGCATATTAATTGTTTGCTTCTGCTAATAATTTTTTACCTTTTTCGATAGCATCTTCAATGCTGCCTACTAAGTTAAATGCAGCTTCAGGATACTCATCCACTTCGCCGTCCATGATCATGTTAAAGCCTTTGATGGTATCTTTAATATCAACCAAAACGCCTTTTAAACCAGTGAACTGCTCTGCTACGTGGAATGGCTGAGATAAGAAACGTTGCACACGACGAGCGCGTGATACAGTTAATCTATCTTCTTCAGAAAGCTCATCCATACCTAAGATAGCGATGATATCCTGTAATTCTTTATAGCGTTGTAATGTTTCTTTTACGCGTTGTGCAGTATTATAGTGCTCATCACCTAATACAGCTGCACTAAGGATACGTGAAGTTGAATCCAATGGATCTACCGCAGGGTAAATACCTAACTCAGCAATTTTACGTGATAATACAGTAGTAGCATCTAAGTGGGCGAAGGTTGTAGCCGGCGCAGGGTCGGTCAAGTCATCCGCAGGTACGTAAACCGCTTGTACCGAAGTGATTGAACCACGTTTGGTAGAAGTAATACGCTCTTGCATCATACCCATCTCTGTAGCCAAAGTTGGTTGGTAACCCACCGCTGAAGGCATACGGCCTAACAACGCTGATACCTCAGAACCTGCCTGGGTGAAACGGAAGATATTATCGATAAAGAACAGGATATCGCGGCCTTTGCCTTCACCATCACCATCGCGAAAATACTCGGCAATAGTTAAGCCTGATAAAGCTACACGGGCACGCGCACCAGGAGGCTCGTTCATTTGACCGAACACAAATGTTGCTTTTGAATCTTTTAATACTTCTTTATCTACTTTAGACAGATCCCATCCGCCTTTTTCCATTGAATGTAAAAATTCTTCACCGTAAGTGATAATGCCAGACTCGATCATCTCGCGCAGTAAGTCGTTACCTTCACGGGTACGCTCACCTACACCAGCAAACACTGATAAACCAGAGTATGCTTTCGCGATGTTGTTGATCAACTCCTGGATCAATACGGTTTTACCAACACCGGCACCACCAAACAATCCAATTTTACCACCTTTAGCGTAAGGCTCTAATAAGTCGATAACTTTAATACCGGTAAACAGTACTTCAGTTTCTGTTGATAGATCTTCAAAGCGCGGAGGCTGATTGTGGATCGGGCGGCCGTTAGTTCTGTCTAAGTCCTCGATTCCGTCAATCGCTTGTCCAACCACGTTAAATACGCGGCCTTTGATATCCTCGCCTATCGGCATTTTAATCGGCGATCCCAGATCGGTAACCGGCATTCCGCGCAGTAAACCGTCGGTCGAGTCCATTGCTATGGCACGCACGCGATCTTCACCTAAGTGCTGTTGTACTTCTAAAACAACTTTCTGACCATTAGCTCTGGTAATCTCCAGTGCATTGTAAATTCTTGGCAGATGAGCATCATCTGCAAAGCTTACGTCAACTACCGGACCGATGATCTGTGATATTTTTCCAATGTTTGGCATATATAACCTGGTATTTAAAAAAAGTATTGTACTTACTGAGTATATATTATTAATACATAATATTTCAGAGGCGCAAAGTTAAGATTTGTAAC